>ERZ778019.1302-NODE-1302-length-35206-cov-13.285483_pt1 | contig 35206 bp, 25 predicted proteins | sample MGYA00375749_ERZ778019 | MGnify/ENA primary metagenome ERZ778019 (study PRJEB29350, sample SAMN05389821) | bioreactor metagenome | isolation source: Ammonium sulfate bioreactor | place: South Africa: University of Cape Town | collected 2014-03-17 ... | reverse complement strand
GGTGTTACATTAAGCAGAGTTTTGTCATTCTAACTTTTCCATGTTCTTATACTAATACATTCAGTCGAGAGTCAAATGAATCGACTCTCGATGAACGTTACTTGTCGTTATATGTGTTAAGATTTCAATAGAATTTATTGTTCCTAAGGAAAATTCTTTGATATTTTGTGTATAAAACGAAGTATAATCAATACTTGATAGTAGATTCACTTGAACATATCACTGTAATTATTGAAAATCCTTCAACAGTTCCAAGAGCTTTATTTCGTGTTTATTATCGATTATTTTCCATGGAATAATAATAAGTGGGTTGTGTATGGTACAAGTACACTCGCCTGTCTGCGCGAACGAAAAAAACCACGTCAGAGAAATCGCACACTCCCTCTTTATTTACGTCACATTTGATTATTGATGACGCAAATGCAAAAAAGTGTTGCAGTTGTTAAACTTCACTGCGAAAATTTTCGATGTCCTATAAAAGGCTCTGTCAGCCAGTCAGTTAAAATTTTATTTTATTTTAAAACTATAACAAAAAAATGCAACTTATTATTCGTATGTGTTTCATTTTTGGTCTCGTAATGATTAGTTCAATATCTGCTCAAACATGTTCATGTTATTGCGGTAGTAATGCTTACAATACCTCAACTAGTTGTTCATCAGCAGGTAGCTGTGCGATAATCTGTAATTCAATGTATGCTTTGTGTACTAATTCGAATACATATGGTTGCTGTGGTACTTCATGTACGTATTACAGTTCAGTAATTCGATGTAATTGTTATTGTTCATCGACAAGTACAGGATCACTACATTCAATGGGAACAGTTTCTGTTGGTCAATGTACTACTATGTCGTGTAAATCGACTTGTAGTTCAACTTATTGGGCCTCATGTGGTCGATATATAAATAGAAGTTACTGTTCTCATGCGATCAATCATAAAGCATCGATTTTTTCTATTTTATTAAGTTTTTTTATTTTTTATATTTATTCTGAAATGAAATAAAAAGTCACACGTGACGAAATCTCATTGAATTTTGATGTTTTTTTTTATGAAATCGAAAAGTCTAAAACAGTTTTCCATTGAGATAATTCTCGACTTGTATCAACAAGTAGAATTCGTCCACCTTGCCAAGTTTGATCGATAAATGGCGATGCATCGATTCGTTTAAGAAATTCTTGATTACTACAATCTTTTTCATCACCATAGACTAATGAAATATGAGGATCATATTCATCTACCCATTTGTTAATATCTTCTTTATCATCGACGAATTTTTCTTTCGAAAATCGAGCCAATGAAACTAAACTCTCCGTTTTCTCACATCGTAAAAACACGCGTTTATAAAATGCAGATCCCGTAGCTAATGTTTGAATATGAACCGTTGGTTTTGATTGATTTTGAAAATAATTCACAAGAATTGTTCGAATATCGTCAATCGACGAGCTAAGTGGAATTTTCGAGACAATTGTTACATGTGGAGCAAATGAACAGCCAAGTGATTGAATTATTTTCGAAATTGATGCGCTGATTTGTGAGCCACTCGGTGGAACTAACCAAAGTGAATAGACCATCTTGAATTTATTCGAAAAAGGAAAATCAGATTTCTATTTATTGTTCAATAACATATCGAATTCTATTTTTATTTTCATTGAATATAAGAAAAAAATAGAGAAATACAGAAAAATAATCTGATCTATATGAAATAACGAGAGATAACAAACAAAAATAGAGGAAATTGATTCATTTTAAGTCATTCTATCAACTAATTAGCAAAATTAAAGAACTTGAGTGATAAATTTATCTTCATATTTAAATCCATGCGAACGAAACAATGGAGATTCGTAGAATTGTTTTAAATCCAAGACACTATATTGACGAGCTCGACTCTTGAGATCTTCTTCGGAGACTTTAATCGATGCACCTGGTGTCACAACACGATCAGCACCATATCGATTACGTTGAAAAGCCAAATGTTCTTGAAACAATTGTTTCAACAAGAACAACAAGAATTCATTGTTATCTTTTTTATAAGTCAAATAACGTTGAAAGACTTTCTTCATCGTTCGCATAATTCCGTATTTCTGTGCGTCGATAAAACTTTGAAGGACAATTTGAATCGCAACATTGATATCGTCGTCGTTGACGAAATCTCGTAGGTGCATTCGAGCGTGTGCTTCAGCAATACGAACCATCGATTCGATTTGCCGGACAGTAACGGGCACACTGCCGGTGATCAACGATTCTCGACGTAATTTCGCGTATAATTGAGCAACTTTCTCTTGATCGACTGACGTCATTCGAGGATGAATGCGTTTCTTCGCGTAGATTAGATATTTCTTGAAGACTTCCTGAGGAATCGGCTCAACATTGAACACATTCGGAACAACGTGATTTTGTTGAGCATCGCTTTCGTCAGCTGATGGATGATGACGCATATGACTCTCGGTTACGAAACGAGCCATTAATTCATCCTGAAAAACAAGAAAAAAAATCAAAAATTCGAACTCAAAAAAAAACAAAAAACCAACTTGAACAGGATCGGCAATATCTCTGACCGTACAGAGAATATCGAAACGTGTTAAAATCGGTTCAGATAGATCGACATTGTCCATGAAAGTCAACGCGGGATCGTATCGACCACCGACAGGATTTGCAGCAGCGATGACCGAGCAACGAGCTTGAAGTGTCGTGACGATACCAGCTTTCGAAATCGAGATACTTTGCTGTTCCATCGCTTCGTGAATCGATGTTCGATCTTGATCGGACATTTTATCGAACTCATCGATTAAGCAAACGCCACGGTCGGCCTAAAAACCGTTCAACGAACTTGTTCAATCACAAAATTCGGTTAACTTACGAGTACGAGAGCACCGGCTTCGAGTGTCCATTCTCTCGTTACCGCATTTCGTTGGACATACGCCGTTAAACCGACAGCTGACGCGCCTCGGCCCGTTGTAAAAACGGCTCGATGTGCTGTTTTTTCGATGTATTTCAAAAATTGAGACTTCGCTGTCGATGGATCACCGCACAAGAGAATGTTGATGTCGCCACGAACTTGATGTTTTCCGCCTTGAATATGAGAAACAGAAATTTAGTCAATTCGTTCTAGTCAGATGATCGATGTTCGAATCCGCATAAAGTACGATGACGATATATTCTATTGTCGAATTCGTGCGACGACAACAGCGGAGAGAAGAAAAAAGAACCTATTCTTTAACACAAATATCGACTTCAATCGATATAAGTACCTGTCGAATAGGACATTTTTATTTCACCTACCGGGATTTTTTGGTTCGCCGCCGAACATAGCGAAGGCGATTGACTTTTTCACCATTTCGTGACCGTAGATCGACGGGGCGATACTTGCATAGATCTAAAACACCGAGATTACCAACCTCAATCAATAAGAAACTCGTCGTTTTACTCGTTGAGCAATCTTCGGGTCTTTGGCGAGACGTTGAATCTCTTGAATATCTTCGTCGGTTAGCGTTTCGAACGAGATTTTATCTTCACGAGTTGAAATATAATTTGCTTCGATGATCGTAGCGAAAACTGGCAAATTGTTTTGAATATTCAACGAAATGTTGTAGGTATTTCGGTAGACGCCGAGCACTTCGATTTCATCTCCCGGTCGACATGTGTCGCAGAGATCGCCGAGAAGGAGAATCTCCTTCGAACGAGGAATTCGACCTGGTGGGACGGTTCCTGGACTTTCTTGGATCGAAATTCGTTGGTAATTTCGGTACAAAGTCTCCTCCATGTTCAATTCGAACGGACCGTTCGATTGACATTCGGGACACGAGCCTGGTTTGACTTCGTTTTCTTGATTTTGAGTAAACGGTCCGAGAGTAAAACCGCATTTTTGACAATTGAATTTGATGATACTCAATTGCGGTAAAACGCCAGTCGAAGTCGTGACAACTCCGCTGATTCCGATGAGTTTATTCAAATGTTCGACACGAAGATCTCGAATGTTGTCGTTTTGAAGGCAATTACTGACTCGAACGAAGAGTTCTTTTTCGATCGAACGATGATTCGGGTAAAGTTCGAAACATAATTCAGTGAGAGCTTCATGGAAAATCTTCAAAGTTTGTTCAGGTGCACCGAGAAGGAAGAAAGCTAAGACTTCGTCCATCGACATTAAATGTTCGAAATCGATGATAATCGATTGTTTTTGCTCTTGAACAAGTCGACGTAAAGCTTCTCGATAAATCGGCTTGTTCGTTACGCCGACGGTGTCACTCGTGATTTTAAAAGTTCGTAGGAATTTTTTGAAATGTCGAATGACTTCGTTATGTGGACCAGGCATTTGAATCCAATCGGCGATCTTATGTCCTTGAGTATCACCGAGATTTTTAATGTAAGCATCGGTTTCATCGTCCATGCCGATTTCGTCGTCGTTTGTTCGACGTGTTCGTTTGCTTTTCTCGCTTAATCCGATTAATTCTTCGTCATCGTCGAGATCACTTTCGTCGTTCAAATCTTGGCCAAGTCGACGACGTTTTTCTCGTTCACGACGTTTGATGTCTCGTTCGGCTCGACGACGTTCTTCAGCAGTTAATTCGATGTCATTTTCTTCGTCATCATCGATTCCAGCTCCTTCGTATCGATCTAATTCATCGATCGCTTCATAATCTCTGCAAACGCAAAAGCAAAACTTCGAAGTTCTTCCTTTCGATTTGAATTTTTACCGTTCGTAATCATCGCCGAATAAATCTTCACCGGATTCGTCGGTTCCGACATCGGACCGTTCGTCGCCCAAGATTTCGTTTTCTTCATCAGTCAATTGATCGTCTAGGAAAATGAAAAACGCGCGCTAATTAAATCCTAATTTCGAAAATGTCGATCAACGGTCGTTTTACAATGACAACCGGTCCTCTGACTCCGAGTCAATATCAACTCGCCGAACAGTTTCTCTGCACATTCGATTTGAATCTTCGAACAATCCGAAGCAAAAAACTCCACATTCTCGATTATCCATCGGGCGAACGTGCGTTCAAACGTTTAAAAGATTCTTTCGAAAGACTCTGCGAACATGAAAACATCTTCGACATCGAATTGACCTCTTCGATCGAAGATGAACCAGCAGCTACTCTCGTTTTTCTCTTCCTCGCCGATCCCAAACATTTATCCACGAAAGTCAGTCACTTAACGACCTACACGTCGTCCGAACATCCGACTATTTGGATTCTAGTCAAAGAAAAACATCATCCTCGTATCCGAGAGCCGATCCCATCGATTTGGGAACCGCTGACCAATGCTCAGTATTACGAATATCTTCCCGTGATTAAAATTGCGAATGAGAAATGGATTGCAACGAGATTTACTCTCGGTCGACAGGGAACTTATGATTCGAAACAAGATGTCACACTTCCGCTGTCAGCTCAAGCACAACAACGACGAAGTATCGTTTGAAATCGGTCTACAAACCTTCGCGTGGAGGACTTTCGTCGCGAGGAGCCGGCATATTTGCTTTCGAATAAATTTCGACACTAACAATGAATATCGATGAATGTGCCTTTTGTTTAAATAGTTCTTTCTTAAGTTTCGCTCTTTCTTCTTTGCAGTCGACCAATCGAATTGATTAGCGCAACGTTCTATTGCGTTTTCAACGATTTCTTTTTTCTTTGATATTAATCGAATATAATTGGAGGTTGATAACAGAAATCTCAGTGGTTATCTGTCAAAATCCAATGAGATTCCTTAGAATAAATCCATCTGTCGGCTGATTTCTCTCTTCTGTTACTTCCTTCATTCAGATCAAATATGACGACAACGATTGATATTCTATTAAACAGCTCTTCAAATTCGCCTTCGGTGAGCACAATTATTCACTTGTAAAAAAAAACAAGATCCGATTTCTTGTTTAAGAAGATTAACAACGAATATCTCAAACATTTTCTTAGTAATGCAAAAGCTCGACGGTGGATCGTCTGCGAATGGTTTTATTCCGATATCGATCGGTAAGAAATAAGAGTTGCAATTTGTAAAACACAAAAATACGCATTCATATTTTTCTCTCCTGCCGGATTAAATTCCTTTTTTTCAATAGGCAGAAAATAAATATTGATACAACTGTGTTATTTTTTTTATTGCCGTGAAAAATATATTTCTCTCTATCGAAGAAATCCCTTTTGAACGAACAAAAGGCAAATTAATGACCTTTTACTTAAATCACGAGTTTCTATCGAAGAAAGTAAATGAGTAGGCGTGATATCTTTTATTGATTGGGCACACTCAAAGTGTGAATTAGAACAGAACGACCTTGACCAAGTATAAAAAAAAAAGAAGAAAGCAACCTTGACTCGTCTGAAGTTTGGAACACGAGGCCGAAGAGAAAAGCAAAATATTCTCTTCCGTTCAACTCCAAATAGAAGAAGAAACCTGAGTTTCATGATAACTTCATGGAAAATAGAAATTATTATTTTTTTTTCTTTCTCATTCTGTCGTCTAATGAAAATATCCTTGACGGCTCGTAGACAAACGAGCGACCGTCAAAACTTCTTTTTTTTCTCTTCGCTTTTTTTTTATTCAAGGTGTTTGCTGACGAATGAAAACGAGTTTCAAGCGTGTATTCAACATTTTTTTCCTGATTTGAATCTCAATCAACCTTTGGAATTCACTCGAAAGCAATGGAATCTTATTCGAAAACGCTTCGGCAAACCTCGACGGTATTGAAATCGATTTTTGTTGTTTTGTTTTTCATATTGATTTTGACTAGATTATCAGCAAATTATTTAAAAAACGAACGAGTCAAATTGTGTAAACAACGGAAATTACTTCGAATCGTTCAAAATCAAAGCAAAACACATTATCAATCCGAGAAGATCTTTCTCAACAATCTTCCATCGACAATTTCTTGTTCAACACCGATTTCATCTCGGGTCCATGGTTCGTCTTAATTTCCTACTGAATTCCGTCTAATCAAACCCGTTTAGTTCGATTGTTTCGTTCGAATCATTTCGGCATCTATCGAGGTCAAATTCTTTCTCGAGATGAAACTCATCATCAATCATATCAAGTTCTAATCGACGATGCGAATATTGGCGTCGTAAATATCGACGATATTGACATTATGGTAATGAAACTGCAACTAAACTAATCGATTGACTCTTTTTTTTTCTACCGGCATTTAAGTCTCAACAAGTTCTTCAACAATTCTCGCTCGCTGATCGATTGAAAATGATTCAATTCGGTGACAAAGACAAGGTTCTTTTTTTTCTCTCTGTCAAATGTTGACCGTAGAGTTTTTTTTTGTGTTCTGTTGTAGGAATACTTGTACAGTGAAAATGACGACGAATTTCAATTGACAGATGACGAAGATCTCGACGTGAAAACGAATTTAATCACGAAAATTCCCGATCGATTGTTGTATTTAGTTGTAAATGAACCGTTTGAATGAGTTTTCGATTTGAGTTTTGATTGGAATTTAGATTCGAGTGTCGAGAATTCTTTGTGCGAAAAGAGATTCAATTGAAAATCTGAAAAAAATGAATGATCAAGCGGAGTTCGAGGTCAAACGAAATCGATTGTTTTCAATCAAACGAACGATTTGTTATTTAGATCAGTCGACACATTCCATTGAGCGATGTTTTCAAACGAGATTACGCCAATTTAATTCAATGGTTAGCCAAATTAAATGAATATCTCGCTAAATTTATCTTAGAAATCAACAACATCTGTCGACAGGTTGTTGTTTTGTTTTTTTTTGTATTCTCGCGAAGATTTTGAAGAGAAAAGAGTTTGAATTAGATTGTGACTGATGAACAGTTACTGGCGGTTTTTAATGATACGAAATTTGTCTGCGATCGATCGCAAAAATTAGCCAAAGAACTTGTTCAACAATTGAACGTAAAACTTTGCGAGTGAATTGTTTTGTTGTTTTGACGAATTTCGTTTGAATAGATTTCGCCGATGATTAACAATCCAACGAACGTGGATTTGATTACTAAACTTGTGGCGTTAGTTGTTCAAATGAAAGTACGACGATGAATTCTTTGTTTTTTTCAAAATAATTTTCAATGAAAATTTGTCAAGGAATTCTCGGAAAGTGAAGGATCTTTTCTCGAATTATATGCGATCGATGAAGCGAACGAAAATTTGAAAAAATCTCTTCATCATTCGCTTATTTCGTAAGAAAAAAAGAACTCATCGAATATTGATTTGCATTTTGTGTGTTAGAACGTACGAACAATGTGTCGAAAGTAGTGTCGTTCAATTTAAATCGGGTTTAAATCAACGACCAGGCCTTGGCCTATTGAAATCATTTCTTCATAGTCAAACTGATTTTAATCAAACACAAACGAATAATTCATCAATCAATCAAACTTTCTTTAGCATTTAAATAAAACTCAACTTATTTTTCTAGATGGACTAGTTGTAGAAACGAACATATCAAAATTCTCAGAAGAAAAATAATGACATTCTTTCATCAATTAAAAGTACTTCTATGGAAAAACTACATTCTCAAAAAACGAAGTCCCGTAGGTTTTTGATTTTCGTTGGAATGTGGTGATTTGATTTTGTGATTTCAGTTCGTTCTTCTATTCGAATTGGTGATTCCGTTAGTTTTATTTCTTGTTATGACCGGTATTCGACGAACTCAACAATCGTCGTTTCATTCTCAAAGTAAATTTCGAATAAATTCGAGAGGTGAATTTGGTGAAAATGAGTTTTTGTGTTTGCAGCGAATTATACGAAAGATTTTCTTGATTTTAATTATCGACCCAAACCGTTTCCATCGACGGGTGTTTTCTCGATTCTTCAATCGTTTTGCCCTCGGACAGGACCGAGTAATGAAGAAGGTTTCAGTGTTTTTCCCAATGGATCGTAAGACTTTCGTTTTCTCTTTGGATCAACGATGTTTTTCATCTGTTCTTCGTTAGATCGAAAGAAATTCTGATAACCATCGATCGAATCTCTCGAACGAACCCGTTTTTTACGAATAATTTCTCCATGTTTGACGTCGATTCGATTCCTGAAATGTACGAGACAATGATCGATCGTCCGGCATTCATCTTCGATTCATTAAACAATCTAACTTATTCATTTACGAAAAACACAACTCGAATTTGTTCGTTCCTCGTCGAACAGCTCAATTACACAATCGAACAATGTCACAACATCTTGTCAAACTCACATCTCGATGGAAATCATGTAAGCGATTGTTTTTTTTTCATCGAATTGTTTCGTTTGAATAAGTGAAATCTACTTTCAGCTAAGAAAAAAAAGGGATTTACAAGTAGGTCGCTCACATAGCCATTTGCCAAAACAAATCGTGTGTGTGTGTTTTTCTTCTCAACCTCGATGAATCATTTGTTCTCTTCTTCTTTCTAACCGCTTTCAGTTTTTGATTTTAACAGATCGATCTCATTTGTTTGTTGTTTTGTTAAGATTGCTGATGTATTTCCATCGTTGATTCCCGAGGATTTCGATGAAGAAACGAAATCCGATGAACTCACTTCGTTTGATTATTTTGAAATTCTTCGAACGACATTGACTCCAATCGAATATGTTCAAGCGACTGTTTTAATTGCGAAGATTCTTTCGAGAAATTCATTTTCGAATTTAACAAATGCCGAAGTCGTTCTTCTAGCGAAAATTATTCGAGTAAAACTAAGCAAAAAGAGAAAAACAAACAACGATCGACGTTTTTGTTTAGACAATTGCGTTTCATCCGAAAACATTGAGATCGATTTTCTGTTCGGAAGAACGATTCGATCTACTTTTCGATTTCAATTCGACATCAATCAATCAAACTGAACTTCAACAACGTTTGTGCAACATGACTGACGAACAGTACCAACAATTGTCCGATTTATTACAAGAAACGATTTCTGACGACGATATTATTCAAGCTGTATGTTCAGCAAATTCTTTGATTTGAAAAAACGAAGAATTTTGTGTTTAGTTTCAATTGGAACACGCGAATATTTCATCGATATTTGTTCAATTCGATGATTATGTTGACAAAGTAAATTCAATGAGAATAAAGTCAAAACTCAAATGAAATTGAGATTCGTTTAGCTTGAGAAATACGCGTTGTTCGAACAAGGTTTGAAAGATCTTTACGATGTTGCGAAATTACTTCGAACGAACTCGTGTTACGTCAATTCTGATAACGAAACTGAAGTCGCGGAATCTCCACCGACTGAAGCTCTTTCAGGCAACGTGGTAAATTCAAATTCTTTAGTTTTTTGTCGATCAAACTTTTCTGTTTAAAAGGAATCAGTCGCGCTGAATAAATTGAAAAATAAAAAAGGATTCTTTCCACTTTGGCTCGGAATGCAAGAGGCGATTTGCGGAATTAAACCGAAGACAAGTTTCGATCAAGAATCCGACGACGAACTACCGGATTTAGCTGAATTAGGAATAACAGATAATCAACAGCGGCAATTGGGCTTATTGTTTTATGTTTTGTATGGCAATTCGGCGGTTTTGTATTCGCCGAATTCGTCATTGATTAATGACGTTATTTCGAAAGCGAATTCGACATTTATTCTCCTTGATACAATTACAAAATACGCGTACGAATGGCAAAACGTTTCGAAAGTTCTCAAAACATATTTTCGTGCGAATGGAACCGAGAAAAAAATCGAATCCCTCCGAAAAGTAATTCATTTTCTTGAATTAAACAAAAAAAAAACTCAGTTTTTCTCTCTCTTCTATAATTCAGATGAAGAAATTCATCGAAGCTTTCGGTCCTTTATTACACTTAAAATCCATGGATAAAATCGTTTCCACGCTAAAAAACATCACCGATCCAACCATCGACAACTATTTTCTCCAAATCACAACGATCGACCAAGCGGCCTGCAGCTGGATCAGTCTTATCTCAGGAATCAACCTCAACGTGTTCAAAGGCTTCGCCAGTGAAACCGATTTAGTTCAATATTTTCTTCGCCGTGCTTATCATGATAATTACACTGTGATAGCGAGCGTTGTGTTTACCAATGTTCATTTAAACGACACGCAATTGCCACCGAATACAATCTATAAAATTCGTCAGAATGCGTCGCTCACACCGTCGACAAAACGAGTTCGAGATCGATTCTGGGTACCGGCACCGCCCTCTCAAGGATTCATTTATTATGATTTCGGGTTCAGTTGGGTTCAGGAAGTCATCGATCGTGCGATCATCGATACTCAAGTTGGCCATCCGGTGATCGAGCCAGGTCTATTCTTTCAGGAAATGGCCTATCCTTGTTATACATACGATAATTTCCTTCAAATGATTCAACATGCGTTGCCGCTGTGCTTGACAATTTCGTGGGTTTATGCGTTTGCTATGTTGAGTCAAAGTATTGTCTATGAAAAAGAAGTTCGACTGAAAGAAGTGATGAAAATCATGGGTCTCAGCAATGGAGTTCATTGGATCGCTTGGTTTATAACGATATTTAGTCAAACAACACTTGTCATGATTGCTGTTACGATTATTTTGCATTACGGACAAGTTTTAATGCATTCGAATCCATTTTTAATTTTCCTCATCTTCGAAATTTACGCTCTTTCAACAATTAGTCTCGCATTTCTTGTCAGTGTTTTCTATTCGAAAGCTAAAATAGCTGCGGCTTGCTCAGGAATTATTTATCTGTTAACATACGTTCCATGTATGTACATCTCGATTCGCGAAGATCTCGCACAAGATACCATCCCGAAATGGGCGAAAATCTTAGCGTCATTATTTTCTACGAGTGCATTCGGAATGGGCGCAAAATACATCGCTTTCTATGAAAATATCGGCACCGGAATTCAGTTCAATAATATTCAATATAGTCCAGTTGAAGGCGATCGATTTACTTGTTTCGAAACTGTGCTTTTCATGTTATTCGATACGTTGATTCATTTGATATTGATGTGGTACATTGAAAATGTGTATCCAGGTACCTATGGAATACCGAAGAAATGGTATTTTCCGTTGACATCGAGTTATTGGTCGGGACAAACATCGAGACAATCGAAGTTCGAAAAGAAATTAGCGAATTTTAGTCTTCGAAATTGGATTCCGTGTCGAAAACGTTATGCGTCGTATCAAGTCAATTGGTCGACAACAACTCTCAGTGATGGCGATCGAAATCAAGATTATTTCGAACAGAATGAACATTCACACGAACAAATCATCGGCGTTCGTTTGATGAATTTAACGAAAATCTTCGATAAACAAAAGTTCGCCGTTCAAAATCTCTCGTTGGATTTGTACGAAGGCGAAATTCTTTCATTTCTCGGTCACAATGGCGCAGGCAAAACGACGACCATGTCGATTCTAACTGGACTAATTCCAGCGAGTTCAGGCACGGCAACAATCTACGATCAAGATATTCACACCGATATGGATAAAATTCGAACAAATCTCGGCTGGTGTCCTCAACACAATGTTCTTTTCGAGAAACTAACTGTCGAAGAACATTTACTTTTCTTTTCCAAATTGAAACAAGTTCAAAATAATCAAATGAAGAAGAACATTGAAAATATGCTGTTTGATATTGGTTTAACAGCCAAACGAAACGCTCTCGTTTCGACGTTATCCGGAGGAATGAAGAGAAAACTGTCGGTTGCAATGGCGTTTGTTGGCGATGCTAAAACGATCATTCTCGACGAGCCAACAGCCGGCGTTGATCCCTATGCTCGACGTGCTATTTGGGAATTATTGATCAAATTAAAACGAGACAGAACTATTCTTTTGAGTAGTCATCATATGGACGAAGCTGATATTCTCGGCGATCGAATTGCGATTATTTCCAATGGACAATTGAAATGTTGTGGAACATCGTTGTTTTTGAAAACAACGTTCGGCGATGGTTATGTTTTAACTTTAGTTAAACACGAACCTTGGCTATCGTCGATTGAAGATGTGAAAACGGTTATTCATCAAGTTATTGATAGTGCTTATTTAAAAGAAGAAACACGAAAAGAACTTCAATTTATTTTGCCATTGAAAAGTCGAACATTGTTTCCTCAATTTTTCTCGTTACTCGATCAGAAAAAAGACTCGTTGTCCATAATGAGCTATGGTTTACAAGATGTTTCTCTCGAAGAAGTTTTTCTCAAAGTCACTGAACAATACAAAAAAAGTCCGAATATGTCAACAATCGAATCACAATACAGCGAAAGTCAATCTCAATCGGATCGACCGAATCTACTCGACAATCGTGTCAAAGGTGCACGTTTATATGCCAAACAATCATTGGCTATTATTATCAAACGTTTTATTTACAATTATCGAAATATGCGTGGTTTAATTACGCAAATATTTCTGCCGGCTTTTTTCATTACAGTTGCAATGACTGTTGCATTGACAGCGCCGGGTTTTGCCGATCCGCCATCGATACTTCTTTCAACATCGATGTTTTCGCATTTAAATTCATTGATAACGCCTGTTTCAGGTTTAAACGATTATAAATATAAAAATTTGACACAAATATTCGGAGTCAATGCGAATCCGTTTGATTTAATCGAAAGACTCAAAGCTCCGGCAGGTCTCGGCGCAACTTGTCTATTAAATGAGCCATTTATGAACGGAACAAATCTATTTCTAAGTAATCTCACTGGTTTAACTTGTGACAAAGTTTATAATAATAAATATCGAATTCTATCGTTGGATGAAATCAATTGGTCGAAACGATTTTATTCAAATTCAACTTCAATTAATCAAACATTTGCATTAGAAAATTCGACCAATGAAAAATACTATCAACGTTGTCAATGCATCGAAAGTCAATCGAGATTTGCTTGTCCAAAATTCGTCAAACCAAATCAATACGATCTCATCACCAATGATCATATTTTCAATATAACAAAAGAACAAAACGAAATTCTCTATTATCTTTATACGGCTGATAACCATCGATTAGATCGTTACGGTGGTTTATCATTGGGTTTAATTCAAGATTATGTTCCCAATGAATATCCAACACATAAAACAAATTCGATTCTCAATAAATTAGCTGTGAAAAACATCGCTCGAATATTTACAAATCATAAAGGTTATCATAGTCTACCGTTATATATTAATATTATGTCGAATTTAATTCTTCGAGCAAATCTACCGTTGAGTAAAGGTTTACCATCAGCCTACGGCATCACAACAATCAATCATCCAATGAACGAAACAAATAATATGCTTTCGACAGAATTCATTCTTCAAGGGTCCGATGTTATCATCTCGATATTTATTATTGTTGCTATGTCATTTGTACCCGCATCATTTACATTATTTCTTGTTTATGAACGAGCAACTAAATCGAAACATATTCAATATATCAACGGGCTCTATCCGTTAGTCTATTGGCTAACGAATTTCGTTTGGGATCTATTGAATTATCTGTTGCCATCGGCTTGTGTGATTGTCATTCTACGGTTATTCGACGTGCCAGCTTATGTCGAAGGAGAGAATTTTCTTGCTGTTATCAGTTTATTTTTAATGTACGGTTGGGCAATCATTCCAGTTATGTATCCATTTAGTTTTAAATTTACTGAGCCAAGCAATGCTTATATATTTCTCATTGTGATCAATCTATTCAGTGGAATCACCTGTATTTATACGTCATTTTTCTTGGAAATCTTCGCATTGGGCAGTCCAGCCACATCGTCATTGAGTGTTTTCACACGAACAATTAAGAAAATCTTTAAAATCTTTCCAAATTACTGTTTAGGTCGAGGTTTAATCGACATTGCCTACAATGTAAGTTTTTGATTTCAGTTCGAATTTTTATTTATAAATATTTTGATTTTGTTTCAAAAAGGATTATTACAATTCATTCTACAAGAAAACCGGTCTCACCGATCGTATTCGAAGTCCATTTATTTGGGATATAACTGTTTCGAATTTAATTTCCATGTGCGTTTGTGGTTTTGTTTTCTGGATTTTAACTTTATTACTTGAATACGGATTTTTCTTTTCACCATCGATACCCGATGCTCTACCTTATTCGCATTTAGATGAAGATCAAGATGTCGCACGAATACGAAAGGAAATTCTCGATAAAACCAAACGAGATCATATTTTAGTTCTTTCAAATCTTTCGAAATCCTATCGAACAAAGAAAACACGAAAACTACTCGCTGTTAACAATCTTTGCATGGGAATAAGTTCAGGCGAATGTTTTGGTTTATGTGGCGTTAATGGTGCAGGTAAAACGACCACATTTCGAATGTTAACCGGCGATTTACGACCATCGGCTGGCTACGCACTTATTCAAAACTATTCGATTTACAAACAGAAACGACAAGTTTATAAATATATCGGTTATTGTCCACAATTCGATGCACTTTTCGATGAATTAACACCCGTTGAACATATGTTGCTGATGTCTCGTTTGCGAGGAATTCAATGGCAACATGAAAATGAATATATTCTTCAATTATTGAAACGTTTAGATCTTTGTGAATATTTAAATATTCCGGTGAGAAAATTGTCGTTAGGAAATCGAAGAAAACTATCAACAGCTATGGCGCTTGTCGGGGATCCGCAAATCGCCTTTCTCGACGAGCCAACAAGTGGCATGGACCCGTCATCGAGACGATTTCTCTGGAATGTCATTCGACGTTTAGTTAAAGAAGGCAAATCGATTATTTTAACATCACATAGCATGGAAGAATGTGAAGCTCTATGTTCATCGATTGGCATTATGGTCAACGGTCGTTTTCGTTGTATTGGTTCGACTCAGCATTTAAAGAATCGTTTCGGCGATGGTTATACAATTAAAATTCGTTTAAAATCCCCATTCAATCCACTGAATAATCAATATATATTCTCGAATTTTTCGCCTAATTTTCAATTGAAAGAACAACATTTGAATATTTTACAATACGAAGTTGCTGAAGAATTCGTTTCATTGAATGAAATCTTCGCACAACTCGAACAACTTTTGAAAGATGAATACATCACCGATTACAGTGTTTCGCAGAACACACTCGACAATGTTTTTGTGAATTTTGTTCGCGATCAAAAAGATAGTTTACAACAAACGAATTCGATCTCAAGCAGACGAAAACAACAACAAGACAATGAAGTTCTCGATGATACGTTCGATGATGGATCGTTTGTAACGACGAGATCATCGAGAAATCAAGTAAGTTTGGAAACAATATCTGGCAGTTCTGCTTGTAATTGTACTATTCGAACGAATCCATTGCAAGTGTTGGATTGTTCGAAATTGTGATAAATTGAATTGTTGAATTGTTTCGATCGAACCACCGGTTGAGTCAAAATATAATTTGATGAAACAATTCGATAATTCATTTTGTTCTGCACGTTGTTTCTCTTTTACGTTTATTAATCAAAAACAAACAAAAAACAAAATGCTTTTGCTTCTGCTTTTTCTTCTTTGGTTCGTTTTTTTTTGGCGGAATTGTATAAAAATGTTTTTATATTGTGCAATATTGTTTCGTTTTTCGGCTTATTTGTAAACAATTCCTTATTGGTCATATGTTCAAGTCAATTGTTTTCTATTTTTCTATGTGTGGTGCTGAGTCTTTGAAATAAATCGACGATATTATTTTGTTTTTGAAATAAAGAAAAAACCACTCGAACTAAACAGTGAACACACACACACACATGTTTAGGGGGATTTGCTATTGCGATTACACACGACTGTTGCTTTATGTTAATCAACAATTGATTGACAGAAATGCATGTGCACTAAAACAAAAAACGAAGTCGATTCGAAAACTAAATAAAATTTTGATTTTCTTTGTAGGAACAACAAGCAATGATTGATCTTATCGAACTTTAATCTGAGAACAATCCGACAAGAGAAAAACAACTGTGTATATATATTTTTTTTTTCTTCGTTCTTTTCTGTATATAGACGTAGAATGTGATATTGTTACCTGTGATTAATAGAAAAAAAAATCGAGTTGCTAGTTTGTGCACTTTGGATTTACACATCGGCGTTGTTTTTCTTTTTCTTCTTTTCTGTATTTTAGATTTTTCATTTGAAAACAAAAGCATGCAAACAGAACGAATTATTGAATATATAACAAAATGGCTTGTTAATTATCATAATAGTAGTTATACGAAAGGTTTTGCTGTTGGTGTATCCGGTGGAATTGATTCGGCTGTTGTATCGACATTATGTGCTGGAACAGGTCTTCCGACAGTTGTTATGGAAATGCCCATTCGACAGTCATCAGCTGAGGTTCAACGTAGTCGAGCTCATATCAATTGGTTAACATCGAAATATTCGAATGTAACCAGTGGTGAAGTTAATTTAACGGATGTTTTCGAATCATTTGTTAAAACAGTTGAAAACAATCCTTTGAATGAACAGAATTCGTATACTGAAGTTGCACTTGCGAATACACGATCTCGTTTGAGAATGGTAAAAATTTGTCGAACGCAAATTCAATTCGATTTTGATTTGATTTTTTTAAGATTAATTTATATTATTTCGCTTCACTCAAAGGTTATCTCGTTGCTGGTACCGGCAATAAAGTCGAAGACTTTGGCGTCGGATTTTTTACTAAATACGGTAATCAAAACTCAATTTACACAAAAAAAAATTGTATTTTTAAATTGTCGTAGGTGATGGTGGTGTTGATATCAGTCCAATTGCTGATTTATTAAAATCTGAAGTTCGCGCAGTTGCAGCTGTGTTAGGCGTTGGAGAAGCTATTATCAAAGCTCCACCAACCGACGGTTTATTTGGCGATACAAGAACGGATGAAGATCAAATTGGAGCGACTTATGATGAACTCGAATGGGCAATGAATTATTTAGATTTATCGAATGTTAATCAAGGAGAAACGACATTAACTGATCGACAAAAACAAGTTCTCGAAATTTATAATAAACGACATGCGGCAAATTTACATAAAATGGTCGAAATTCCGCGTTGTATTATTCCACCGGAACTCAAAGAAAAACAATCATAAACAAAACTCCAATCAAAGATCAATTCGATAGACTATCTTTTTCTTAGTTTTATTGAAAATCACGCTTAAACAAAAAGAAAAAAATCAAATCAAATCTTTGATCATTTTATCATCGGTAGAGTTCCGCCGTACATTCGTTGATGTTGAGAATGCGTTAAAACTGGATGCGTTCGACGTTGTTGATTCTTTTCATTCGATAGATAACTTAAATAAACAACGAATGGCAACGAAAGTGTGACGCTGTAGGTTAAAAAGAATATATAAAGTTGAGTGCCGAAACCAAATCGTGGCCGTTCAGTTTGAAAATATTGTACGAGCATGATGATTGTCAATGGAAAATTAAGAAAAAGATAAACACCGGATAGAGACAACAATTGCATGGCCATTCGACGATGTTTTCGCCATTGAATCGGCTGTCGAATGCGTTTTTTATGCGCAATTATACGATAGAGTAAAGCAAGGCTAAATATACCAATTAGAATTGTTGGTAGAACACTATGCATAACAGAATCCCATGCAACTAAAAATGAAATACTTAAATAACAAGGATTCGAGCCACATTCGATTTCTGTGTAATCGAATTCGTTTGTACACGGTGGAAAATAGATAACACCGAGAAAGAAACTTATGATGTAGAGAATTAAGATCAATGGAGGCAAATAATGATAGTAGAATTTGCGTTTTTTTGTTGAAAGAAGATGATTATGAAAAATAAGAATATGACGTTGAATCGATGCCCAAGCAAGAATTATCGTTTGAGTATTGTATAGTGTGAAATCAAGAAACCACCAGATCATACAAAACGATGGTGTTGCAGAAAGAATTTCGCCTGGACGACGAAGACTATCTAACATCCAAGAAAAATCCGTTAGAATTAAAATCACATTTGTTAAAATGATTAACAAAATCGTATGATTATGCATGCCACGACGGCGCGTTCGATCGGATAAATAATGATAGAATATCAACAATGAACAAATCAATGATGGAACTCCAACGATAATTAAACACCAAAATTGAAAGACATTCGATAATTGTGATGTAGCTATGTCAGCAGATTTTGACTTTGACATTGAATGAAAATGTTCTCGCCGAAGAAAATGAAAAGGATAATTAGTTCAGTCTGTCTTGTTTTCTTTGAGATTGTCAATAGAACAATATTTAATTTGATATATGAGCATTGATCTTACAGAAAAAGAAAAGAACGACACGTTCATTCTATTACGAGCAAGTTAGTTGAGGATCATAACGAATTATTTTCTTTAGTTTATAATTCGATACGAATAAAACATAGTTCGGAAGAAATAACAAATCATAGATCTGATTATTTGAATTTAAACTCATATTCCAATTGCCAATTTCAACACCAAATGAATCGTAAATACGCAAACCAAATTCGGTATTTATATACCAAACTCGTTCACAATCATCGACGGATACAAATGAACCAGATTGTGTTGGTGTTCCATTTACAAATACATTACTTGTCCACGCAGAATTCTCGTATTTATATGAAATGATACCTCGAGGATTCCATGAGGATGCATATAAATATGTATCATTGACTTTAGCTATGCCATGAGCAGAAGTGAACGAAAAGGGAATTTGTTGCTGAAAATAAAATATAAATTTATATATTTGGTGAATTCTTATCTATTACTTGAAAAGTATAACTTGTTGGAGAATTGACATCGAAAAAACTGATGGAGACATTGTTTTGTGTGGAAACAACAACTGTCCGTCCATTATCAAGAAATAAAAACTTCCGAATTGAAACTAAAGTCGAACCAGTAAAATTTGCCAGATAATTGTTTGTTAGTCGATCTCGAATATGAATCCAAGGAATACCATTAGTACTCACAAATGTTTGATTATTATAAACTGTAAGAAAAAGCGATGGATTTATTGAAAAATTCCGTAGTTGTGTCATAGTTACTGCGTCGAACCAATATAGAACTCCAACATTAAAACCACTAACGGCGATTTCCGAAGGATTTGTTTCATCATAGCCAAACGCACCTGGCTGAAACGTCAGATTCATTTCGAATCTTACCGAATTTTGTAAAAGATTAAGCAGTTCAGTTATATTCGGCATACAACATTGACTTGCATTTGGAAATTGACTTTGCAAGAAATACAATCGACTTCCATTTGAAGATTCGAATTTATATCTTATTGGGAAATTATCAAAAAATTGACAAGTATTATTCGACAGACAATTCAATACTATCGATTTATTCGTTTCATTCGAGAGAATACTTTCACATAAACATTCGGCACACGAACTATTTAAACGAATTATAACGTTGACATTTGAATTTGATAACGTTTTCAGATAAATATTGTCAATAAATGGCATCGATATTGAAGAAATTTTATTGATTAAAATCAAGAAAAGTGCTACATGCATTGCGGTATTTGCGACCTACTGTTGATTTTCAAAGAATAAGGTACGTTCAACTATTGTTCTCTGGATCATTCTTGTTTTTCTATTTACATTTAGATGTGTACTTTATTTATTTATCTCTCGTTCGAATACTTCAACAGGCAAACAATTAGTTCATTTAGAATTCACAATTTAAATACGTTGATAAGCACGCTGAATTTCAAGGGAATTTATGTATTGAAAACCAAAAACGAGAAGTAAAATCTAAGAAAGCAAACATTAACAACAACGAATAAATCAACAACACAAACTTACATTCGATAAAATCGAAAAAATCAATAGAATTGAAATGACTATCATTAAGGCTGTGTCCACAGTAATCGCAGGATTAAGAGTAAATATAAGAGCACTAATATTAATTCCGAGATCGAAGATTGACAACCATGTACACTAAAGATTTTATGAACGAATTTCATGGGGATTAACAATAAATTGAACTTACAATTTGAGTGCCAAGACGATTGTAACGACTGACAAATATAAAGAAAATAAGGAAAAATATAACACCAAGAATAGCTAATTGACAAAACAAAAATAGAGATTTATTTGTTTCTATTGAAATTACGTATTTACTGAGAGTTAGTCGAACAGCAATTGCAATGGTTGTCCAATTCTGACGCACTGCTGTTGAATAACCTGCATATTGAACAAGATCAAACATTTTAAAGCCAAAATAAAGTACCAGTAAACATAATTTAATAAGCAAAAGAATCCTCATATACTGTTGAAATTTATCCACGATAATATCGATAGATTCATCGGAACCATATAGAAATTTTAATGGTATTGAATATTTTGTTGTTTGTTTTTGTTTTGTTGATTCGTTTTCCATTTTAAGCATCTATACGTATTTCTATACGAGCGAAAGAGTAAATCATCGTTCTATTTGGTTGATTATTTATATTTACCTATGCGACGACCAGCCTCGTCCTGACAAAAATTATTATTACAATTAACCAATGACGAAAAAATATCGCGTAAAGGTATTCATAATTAGTCTATCAATGCTTTTTTTTCTCTTCGTTTTCTCTGATCAACCGACGCGAGTCATGTTCGAATGAAATATAACTTTACGTCTTTTATTTTATTTTCTTGAAATAAAAAAGTTTGAAAAACGAAGAACAGAGTGACAATGCAAAAAGATAATATAAAAGCAAACTAAGATAAACAATCAGAGAGTAAAGAGCAATTGCGTTGATTGAAAGTTGAATAAAAATGGCACGCAAATCGAGTCGTTTCGATTGGGCTCATTCATCGATATTTCGTTGTTTTCATGTTTTATTTTGGTCATGGTTAAATCCGATACTTTCATTAGGTTATAAACGTGAATTAACCGATGAAGATCTCGATGATTTATCTGACAATGATCGATGTTCGATTTTATTAGAAAAATTAAAATTTTACAGCGAAAATAATCTTTGGTTAAGTCAAACAACAACATGGAATATCATTTTACGAGCATTTTGGCGACAATGTGCATTTGTTTTCGTTTTATTAATACCTTACAATGCCGTACGAGTAGCTCAACCACTTCTTCTTCGACAAATCGTTCTCTATATAATCAATGAACAATCTCGAACCGATCCGTCATGGACATCATTCGATGCTTACATTGGTTATTTGTATGCCTTAGCTTTATTTGCTTGTTCAGCTACACAAGCATTTCTTCATCAACAAGCCTATTTTCGTACTACACGTTTAGGTATGCGTGTTCGTAATGCGTTATCATCAACTATTTATAAACGTTTACTATCGTTAAACACAGCTTCATTACAACAAACAACGATTACATCTGCTCAAACGATAAATTTAATTGCCAATGATGCAAGTAAATTCGAAGAATTCTGTCAATATATGAACTATCTCTGGGAAGCACCACTTCAAGCGTGTGTTGCATTCGGTTTAATTTGGTGGTCAATTGGCATTTTACCAACATTGTTTGGCTATGGTGTACTTGTTCTTCTCATACCTTTACAATTAGCATTCGGTCGGCAATTTAGTCGATATCGTAAAACAACAATGACATGTGCAGATAAACGTGTCCAAGCTGTCAATGAACTTGTCAATGGTTGTCAAATAATGAAAATGTACAATTGGGAAAAACCAATGGAAGAACGTGTAGAAAATCTACGTCGAAATGAGCTCGCAAGTATCTATCGTGCCAGTCGTTTACGTGCAATTAATATGGGTTTATATTTCTCTTCGTTGCCGCTGATTTCTTTGGCAACATTCGGTGGTTATTGGTTGATGGGTGATGAATTGAAACCAGTGGAAATCTTTACTGCATTGACTTTCTTTGGTTTAATTCGAGTGCCTGTTACGAATTATCTGCCGGTAGCTATTGAACGATATGCAGAAATGAAAGCAGCATCGAAACGTATCGATACTTTTATGAGAATTATTCAAACCAATGAACAAACACAAACGGATACATCCTTGGGAAGAACAGGTATTCTCATGGATGATGCGTCATTTTCGTGGAATGAAACATCGATTTTACATAATCTAAATGTAAATATCGAATCGAATACATTAGTTGGCATTGTCGGATCTGTTGGAGCAGGTAAATCGTCATTTTTATCGGCGATTTTAGGTGAAATGAAATTAGTGAATGGTCAATCGAAAGTAAACGGAAGTTTTTCTTATGCTGCTCAATCACCATGGATATTTGCAGATACGATTCGAGCGAATATACTTTTCGGTAAACCATTCGATGAAGAACGGTACGCTCGAGTAATTCGAGCATGTTGTCTCGATGTTGATTTAGCAGCATTCGGTGAAACGGCTGATTTAACTGTTGTCGGTGAAAAAGGAGTTAATATTAGTGGAGGACAAAAAGCAAGAATTTGTTTAGCTCGAGCACTTTATACGGATGCAGATATTTATCTACTTGACGATCCTTTAGCAGCTGTTGATCGACAAGTTGCACAACGAATTTTCGATCAATGTATTGGATCGAATGGATTGTTGAAAGAAAAAACAAGAGTTTTAGTTACACATCAAACACATTTCTTAGTTGACTCTGCAAATCAAATTATTTTCTTAAAAGACGGTCGAATTGATTCCGATGGACAACTCGAAGAAGTTGATCCTATTCAAACAACTGACGAGCAACCAACAAATACACAACCATTGCTCATCGATTTGTCTAAAACTAAAACCGATAATAAATCGATTATTGTCAATGAAACAGCTGCAACTGGTGCTGTTTCGTGGACAGTTTGGTATCAATTATTTTCCTCGTCACCACTCAATTGGTTCGGTTTTCTTCTTCTCATATTGATTATGCTTGTTGGCGAAGGTATCTTTGACGTATCAAATCGTTGGCTGAGTTTATGGTCGTCGAAACCTTTTCACGATCAACGATCATCCATTGAAATCTACGTTTATTTAGGATTAACTCTTGGAACATTAGTGATTGCGTTGATACGTTCGCTTTATTATTTCTATTTGATTTTATCAGGTGCAAATTACTTTCACAATCGAATGTTAAAAGGTTTATTATATACATCGATTCGATTCTTTGAAAGTAATCCAAGTGGACGGATTTTAAATCGAATAAGTAAAGATCAACAAGTGATCGATGAATTGTTACCAATGACACTATTTGATGCTCTACAATGTCTATTAATGACAATTGGTTCATTAGCGATTATTGGTTATATCAATCCTTGGGTTTTATTAATTCTTATTCCGTTGTTACCAGCGTTTTGGTGGATAAGAAAATTTTATTTGCAATCAAGTCGACAAATCAAACGATTAGAAAGTGTCACACGAAGTCCTGTTTATGCTCAATTTTCTTCATCGTTAAATGGTGGATTATCAACGATTCGAGCGTTCGATGCTCGAGATAATTTCCTACAATTATTTATCGATCGAATCGATACAAATTCACGGGCATTCTTTATTCTAATTGCAGCAGTACGTTGGTTTGGTTTGAGACTTGATCTAATGACATCGGTTCTTTCGTTGATTACATCAGTGTTAACGATAGTTTTTCGTCATGAACTTGAGCCAGCTGCAGCTGCACTTAGTTTGATGTATTCGATCAATTTAACAATGCTTTTTCAATGGGCTGTTCGACAATCAGCAGAAGCGGAGAATTATATGACAAGTGCTGAAAGAATCTATGAATATGGACAATTAAAAGCAGAAGAAGATGATGACGAACATTTTGATACGTGTTTGATGGTTCAACCACCTAATGATTGGCCTAATCAAGGAATAATTGAATTTACAAATTATTCAATGAAATACCGAGTCGAATTAGAACCTGTTCTTAATAATCTTAATTTAAGAATTGAATCAAAAGAAAAAATCGGTATTATTGGTCGTACAGGTAATTCTTCAAATTGTCTCTCTTTCTATTTCACGATGTCAAATTTAGGTGCTGGAAAATCTTCTCTATTTCAATCGATATTTCGTTTAATTGATCGTCAATCAATCACCGGTCGGATTCTCATCGATGGTATCGATATCAGTTCGATTTCATTATGTGATCTTCGTTCACGATTGAGTGTTATTCCTCAGAGTCCAATATTATTTGCTGGAACATTACGATACAATCTCGATCCATTCGAACAATACACAGACGAGCAATGTTTAGCTGCACTCGAATCCGTTCAATTAAAACAAATTATTACAAATAATCCAGCCGGTCTCGATCAGTTAGTTAGTGAATCAGGTAGCAATTTCAGTGCTGGTCAATGTCAATTAATTTGTGTAGCGAGAGCGATTTTGAAACAGAGTAAAATCTTAATGATTGACGAAGCAACAGCCAATGTTGATCAATTAACTGACTCGTTGATTCAAAATGTGATTGCAGAGAAATTTCAAAATCGAACTATTTTAACAATTGCACATCGATTGAATACGGTGGCGACAAGTGATCGAATTATTGTTTTACATCAAGGTTCAGTTGTTGATTTCGATGTTCCAAATGAAATTCTACCCAAACATGGACTTATTCAACAATCCATAGAAAGAGATTCATAGAAAATAAACAAATAAAAGATCATCATTTAACTTAGTTTTATTTTTGAACACCGTGTGTTTCTTCATCTAATGTAATTAAAAAAAACGAGTAAATATAACTTCAAATGACGTCTAAAATTAATCTTGCATTTCAAAGTTATCACTCTCTCTACGTCAATGATTTCTTAAATAAAATAATTGACATCATTATGTGTTCTACTACACGCATGGTTTTGTTGATCAAATTAACAATATTTATCTTTTATTTTTATTCATATAAGATATGGTTGTAATCTTTAATCAATCTAATATACAGTTTGAAGTGAATAGAAGACTTTTTTTAATCATACGTCTATTTGACTCAAAAGGTTTCTTTTGTTCTCGTCAGTCAGGCACGAGATTATATAATGAACTTTAGTTATGCAGTTCACAAAGTGTGAGCATATGCGCTAACATGATTAAAAAATATTAATCATCATCATCTGTTCGCTGTTAATATGATCAAATAAAGTGTCAACATTTATTATTATCGAAAAGAAGAAGAAGAAAAAAACGAGACCTTGTGATGAGAAACGAAAGCTCCGACAGGTGCACTTAACTGAGAAATATGCGTAGATTACTTTCCGGTTAATATCTCGGCAAAAATAATTATGACATGAACTCAAAGTCTACGTCAGCGTCTCATTTCTTTTTGCTATCTATTCATTCATTCATTCGCTCGTTTTGCCGGAGAAGTTATTTAGGTGGGCGTATGCTTGTGGTGGGCGGAATTGCAGCGATAAGTTTTTTTTTTGCGTTCCAACGGATGGAAAGAAAAACAAGGACGAGAGAGAGAGAAAGAGAATTTGAACACACATTTACCAAACGCTTTTTCTCACAGTAAATATATATAAAAGAATATGAACGACGGAGACGTGAAGGACAGAAGAGGAAAAAATGACGATCTTGTTGTTTCTTTTTTTCTCTCTCTTCGGTTTATCGTCTTCGGCTAAATAGAAAAAGACGGAGTTCTTCCTTTTTCTTGGTTAGTAAATGAGAGAGAGAGTAGAAAAAAGTTCCTTTTGAAAAGACACAACCCACGGGTATCGCATATCGTGATAGAATGAATAATAAATTCTAGTTACAACCACGAAAAAGACAAAAGAGATTCTTCGACTAAACCTTAGCGAGTGCAATGACAAACAATTGAAAATAACAAATCAAATATTTTCCTCTAGAGCATCGTAATTCAATTCTTTTATTAAAAAAAAACCAAGACGGTTCTTTTGCTCAACTATGGACGTTGGAGTTGATTGTATGAGATACTTCGGCGTTCGATCGTATCTTGATAATTTTTATGATCGTCGTAATGAAGCTGCCCGACAAACCAATGATCAATACAAGTAAAATCTTTCGAATGTGTCTTTTTTTTATTTTCTCGTTTTTTTTTGTTAGATATTTAATTTCATCAAATCGTCCGAAATTTTCAAGTCGTTGGTGGAAAGTTTTGCTTTGGCTCGGTACAATCTTAGTTCTCATTGGTTTCTTTCTTCTTCTCATTGGTTTTATGCTTCCACGTAAAAAGATCGATGTCGAAACGCCCTTAGCTGAAGATTCAGAAACGATGATCGTCGATCGACAAGCTTTGAATTACAATGCTAATTTAGATTTGAGTCATTTCATTGGCATCTGTTTAGTTGTCATGGGAGGAATTCTCTTTACTTCCTCGCTTTTAATGCCAACTTTCTGTTATATGTGGTGTGCGGCAGGTGATTCAAACGATGAAACTGATCCTTTGAAAGTAAATTTTCTCTTTTTTTGTTGATTTGTAAATTTCAAAAGGAATTTTTGAAATTAGATTCACATGGAAGCACCGAGCAGTGAACATACGTTGCCTGTTCGCAGTGTACCGAAGTCGATTCAACCGAATTATCGTAAAAATGAGTCAAGATTAACCACCGATGGAATTGTGCCTATTGCGTCATCTTAAAATCTCATTGTTTTGTTTTTCTTAGTGAAAATCTGTTTTCTTTTCTTTTCTTTTCTCTGTGAATGAATACATCGATCTTACACTTATTTCGTGTTGTCAAGACAAAAATAATAATAAAATAAATGAAAGACCCTGGCAGTGTCACCATCTATCTGAACGAGAAAGAGACATCTTTTTTTTGTATTAATTTAAATAAATAAATAAAAAACAACTGGTCGAGCGAATATTTTTTTATTATTCGAATTTGGAAATTTATTTTTTTTTCTTTTCAACACTTTTCTTATTGCGAGGAATCACATGAGTTTCGAATATTTATTTATTAAAAAAAAAAGAAAATAATAATAAACTGAAACATGACGATGATGATGATCATTCGTTCTCCCGTTTACGTTGACTTACGTCAGTTTTTTTTCTGACTTTAGATTTCTGAATTTACCAACGAATCGATCATTGAAAAGAAATGCCCATGCAAAGATCAGCTGGTCGTGATACGACTTTATACGATTTACTTGAAGTTTCACCCGATGCCAGTCAAGCTCAAATTGCTAAAGTTAGAATCGAAGATTTTTCGTTGTTTTCAAATCGAATTCGATCGTTTGCTTTTAGGCCTATAAAATAGCTGCAATGAAATATCATCCAGATCGAAATCCCGAAGCTCCACCGGAGAAATTCAAAGAAATCTCTGCTGCTTATGATGTTCTCAAAGATGAACACAAAAAAGAAGTTTATGATCGATACGGACTTGAAGGTCTCAAAGAAGGTGCCGGAGGTGGACCAACGAGTTTATTTGATTTATTTATGGGTGGACCAATGAGACGTGAAAGAGAACATGGAATGCCCAAAGGAGATGCCAAAATCATACCTTTGAAGTATTTTACAAATAAGATTTACATTGATTTGAATGAAAATCGATTTGATTTAGAGTTACATTAGAAACTTTATACAATGGCGAAACAAAATCCGTTTCATTTACTCGTAAAATCGTTTGCAATCATTGTAAAGGGTCAGATCTCGCGAAAAGAAAAACAGCCGCTCGAATAAATCTCGAATTTCAATGATTGTAGATCTGGTTGTAAAGAAGGACGAAAACGAGTCCATTGCCGAGCTTGTCACGGTCAAGGCGTTCGAATGGGTATGACTCGTATGGGTCCATTGACCTTTCAACAACCAGTTCAATGTCGTGACTGTGATGGAGATGGTAAATTTATTTGAAATTTTGCGACACGAATCAAAATCTTGAGAATTTTTTTTTCTTAGGAGAAATAATTGCTAACAAAGATAAATGCAATTCGTGTCATGGACATAAAATCATTAGTGATAATAAAAGTCTTGAAGTTGTTATTTTGCCTGGTTGTTCAAATGGAAAGAAAATTAAATTTCGAGGAGAAAATGATCAATTAGTGAGCATCTTCGTTTTGTTTTTCGGAGAAATTCAATTTGCGTTTAGCCGGGAATCGAGCCAGGCGATGTTTTTGTTTTAATTGAACAAGAAAAACATTCAGTATTCGAACGTATTCATGAAAACGATCTTTTCATGAAAATGAAAATCAATTTAAACGAATCGTTGACCGGTTTTAAGAAAACAATTCAACATCTCGATGGACGACACGTTCTCGTTCAACATCCAGCTGATCAACCGATTATTCCGAGTTGGTTTCATCTTGTTTTTTTTGTTCGTTTCTTAATAATTTTTCGATTAGATTCGATGAAGAAAATTCCGAATCAAGGCATGATCAATATGGAAACTCATCACACAGGAGATTTGATTATTCAATTCGAAGTCGAATTTCCACCGATGAATTTCTTCAACGATCCAACGATCCTTCAAGTACAAGACTTGATTCAACATTCAAATGAATTTTGCTTTTTGTTTTTTCTAGAAACTAGAAAGTCTTTTGCCATCGAAACCAGTTCTACATGTGCCATCGGGAATAAGTCTTGACGAATCATCATCAATGATCGATCACAAGAAAGAGACGTCTTCACAGAATCATCGTTCGGCAAAGTCCGAACATGAAACTGATGAAGACGATGACGAGGAGTATATCGATGATGACGAAGACGAGGATGATGATGATGACGAACACGGTCATCCTCAAGTTCATGCTTGTCAAACGCATTAGTGAAAAATTATCGTTTTTTTTTGCGTGTTTACCTTTTTCGACTACGTTGTCTTTTCTTTTTTTTTTTGGATTTCGAATAAATAAAACCAACAAAACAAAAAATTTCTGATGGAAAGTATTTGATTGTGTTTTCTAGATTGTCCAAAAAAGATTTCACCATGCCGGATAGTAAATTATATGATATACTCGGAGTTTCAAGAAATTCATCTGATCAAGAAATTAAAAAGGTTTGTTTTGTTCGTTCTCTTTCAACTGAGATTTGCAATTGATGTCTTTAGGCATATCATAGACTTGCAAAAACACACCATCCTGATAAAAATCCTGGTGCATCTGACGAAAAGGTTCTTCATTCTATTTTTGATAATCGATTTCGTCTAATTATTTTCTTGGTTCTAGTTCAAAGAAATATCTTTTGCTTATGAAGTTTTAACTGATGAAAAAAAACGACGAATTTATGAGTAAGATATTCATTTGATGTAGCTGATTAACCGCATGTTACCTTTCCAATCTAATAGTGCGTATGGTCTCGAAGGACTTAAAGAAGGTGGTGGTGGCGGTCGTGGAGGTTAGTTAGATGATATTGAATAGTTTCTGAGACGAATTGATTGATTGAATAGGCGGTATGGAAGATATTTTCGGACATTTCTTTGGTGGTGGAGATCCGTTTGGTGGACACCCATTCAGCGGCTTTGGAGGTCTATTTGGTCATCCAATGGGTGGTGCAGGACGTACACGACGACGAAAAGGCGATGACATCGCTCATCCATTAAAGTATTCATTTGATTTTTGATTTTTTTCTGCTAAAATTCGATCTCATTTTCGTTAAAGAGTAACATTAGAACAGTTATATAAAGGCGATACACGTACAATTGAAATATCCCGAAAGGCTATCTGTCAAACGTGTCATGGGTTAGTTGAATACACTTTTTTTTGTTATAAAAATAAAGAAAATTGATTTGATTTGAAGTTTGGGAGGTCGTGAGGGTGCTAAACAAACATGTATGACGTGTCGTGGCCAAGGAATTCAATTCATTTCGAGACAAATCGGTCCGAATATGATTCAACGAATGCAACAGGTCTGCAGCGATTGCAGTGGAGAAGGTTGAGACTAATCAAACTAATTTTTCGATCGAGAAATTCTTTTGTTTAGGAGAAACAATCAGCGAACGTGATCGTTGTAAAACCTGTATCGGAAAGAAAACCGTTGACCAAAAGAAAAAACTCGAAGTTGTGATTTCACCAGGTGAAATTCCGTTGTTGTCCTATCGAATTTTTCATTATGAAATCGATTTATTTAGGTAGTAGACACGAACAACAAATTCGTTTTCGTGGTGAAAGTGATCAAGCACCGAATATGGAAGCTGGAGATGTGATTATCGTTTTACAACAACAACCACATGCACTTTTCCAACGAAGCGGAGATAATCTCGTTCTCAAACATAAAATCAATTTAGTTGAATCATTATGCGGCTTTCAACTTGTGATTACGCACTTAGATGGAAGAAAAGTTGTTCTCACACATCCAGCAAATCATCCGATTGCGCCTGGTAAATGAACAAAAACATAAAAAACAACGTGAAACATCACTTTTTCTTTTTAAAGGAACACATCGATGTGTGAAAGGACAAGGAATGATTAATATGCGAACGCATGAAACCGGAGATTTAATTGTTCAATTCGATGTTGAATTTCCAAGTGAAAAATTTCTGAATGACGCCGAAGAATTCAAGAAACTCGAATCGTTACTTCCCAAACGTGCTCATATCGATATTCCCAAAGGTGAACATGTCGAAGATGTTCAATTAATCGATTTTCATACAACGAAATCCGCTCATCATGATCGACACGGTGGCTATCGTCGTGAAGCTTACAATGCAGAAGATTCCGATGAAGAAGGCACCGCTCATCCAGGGGTTCACGCATGTAGATCTCAATAAAACAACAAGAACTATTCAACATTCCAGACGAAAAACAACAATCGAGATATTTTTCTGTTTCGTTTCTCTCGTTTTTGATAACTGCGTATCTCGAATTTGTTCTTCTATCGAATAAACAAATCTAACATTGAAACTTCTCTCGCTCTTTTTTTTTCGTGACTAAAAAAAGAAAGATTATTTGTTTGAGGAGGAGAAAAAGATAAGAAAAAAAAACGAGAGAGAAAAAAAGGTGAGTCGACGTTCTTGATTTTGTATTTTTATTTATTTTTTGCAGATCTTCGTGATGGCGGACGATGATGATGATCTTGATTTTTCTTCGACACAAAAAAGGTTAACTTCGTTGGAGAATTCATTCGAATTTTAATCGATTTATTTTCTTTGAAAAACTAGTTCGAGAAATTTAGGTTCTCTATTCGGCGTTGGCGAACCGACATCTCTACCATCCGTTGCGAGTACAGCTTATGTTCCACCTAAACAACCGAAAAAAGGTTTTATCTTTTTTCTTAATCAAATGAAAATGATGATTCGCTGTTCTATTCATTGAAGATTCGGCACCACGGGTTATGGTCGCGAGTGTTATACAAGCATTTTTCTAGTAAATTTCAATAGAAATTCGTTTTGTTGATAAAGTCATGTGATTGTTTTGTTTGCAGTGGTGCTGACCAAAAATGGACACCGAAAGGAAAGATGGGCGTTGCTTTATTATCAACAGATAACACTATTTTTCAGTTGATTCTTTATTTAACTAAAACTCAACAAATAACATCTCTTCGATTATCAACAAATACAGTTTTTACTGTAAATGAATGCAAATTGAAAAGAATTTTTTTTTGTTGTTTATTCGGAATCTGTTTTAGCCTCAATCGAATAACTATCTGTCATTTCAAGATGATACAGCTCAAAATTGGTCAATTATGTTCGATACGAAACAAGGACTTGCTGATTTCGCTTTACAAGTTAATCGAAAAGCAAAACAAAGAGAGAAAATCGACTTGTTTTTTTTTGAATTTAGATTGTTGTAGCCAAAGCTTATCTATCGGGATTTAAATTTGATCATATCATTCAAGATATTCATGAAGGTGAAGGTTCAAATTTTGGTGAACATGAAAGTGTTGAAATACTTTTAAATACGTATAAATTACTTGACAACGGAGCGATTCAATCGACAGATGTACAGTCGAATTTTCGATAAATTAGACAAAGAAAACGAGAGATCATTTCTTTTTGTAATTTTCAGTCAGGAGAAGTCAAACCAACGAAATACAAAGTTGGCAAAGCTCAACATGGAAAAGTAAATCGAATGAAAACAAAATCGAAACACAAAAGACTCTTCCTTTTCAGGCATTCGATGATGTTGTTCGTGGAATGAAAAAGAATGGCCAACGTGCTGCAATTATCGGCACAGCCATTTACAACATCGAAATTACTCGAGTATTTCGTCGAACTAGTTTCTTTTTTTTCTTCATTTTTTTGTTATTTTCAAGGTAAAACGTGATAAAGAACGAAGTAGTTCGGTTAATAATCAAAATGAAGAAGCACAACCGACCGTTGAAACAAAACGTTCAGCTGCGGAAGAACATGATACACCTGAAAAGTCGAGATTATTACAACGAATCATAAAAGAAGGCGGACAACAAATGTTTATGCAGCAAAATCCAGCAAGTGCATTCGGAGCACCCTATCAAATGCAACCGAGTGATGATGATTCGATTAGTGTTGATTTTCAACACAATAATATGCAAACACGAACAGTAACAAGTTCATTTCCAATCGAATTTCGATTGATTCTGCTTTTTCAAAGATTTCAACACCAGTTCCACCGGTTCAATTTGTTCAAGCAGGTTATCAGCATCCCATGCACCCTCAAGCATTACAACAACAGCAAAATATGTATTCATCTCATCCACAACAACAAGGATTCATTCCACAAACACAACAACCATTCATTCCACAAGGACAACAATTGCATAACTATGCCAATCGACCAAGTAAATCTTTCATTGACTTCAATTTCAAAGATTCGATCTTTTCTTCTCTTCCGAATAAAGATTCATCAATGGGTTATCCACAACAACAAATGTCAATGTATCCACCGCATTCGCAATATTCAGGAGCACCCACAAATGGTTTGCATTTTTATTGATTTGTTAAAATAAATTCGAAGTTCAATTGACTATTTAGCTCCACTAACAGATTCATTTTACCAACAACAACAACAACAATCACATTTTCAAGATCCTAATCTACAAAATGATCTTCGTCCGATTTTGAATCGAATCAGTGATAAAGTCGATGCTTTGAATGATAAAGTAATTAATTCGTTTTCGATCAAACAAAATCTTTGGACTTGTTTCTTAAGTTTGATGCAAAAAATTCGACATCTTATCCAACAATGGAGGCAAGTCTTCTTCTTTCGAACATTCAACGAATTATCAACGAAAATGAAGCTGTGAAAAAAGATCTTTTCGATCGAAGTGCTAAAGTCGAAGAACTTAATACCAAAATAACCCAATTGCTCGATCGAAATCAACGGTTTTCTATTTTACAAAAGATTTTCTTTTTGATTTTTAATTTTTTCACAATAGATTAATCGAACAAAGTCATCAAACAGCCGAACAACGAAATTTCGGTCTCAACAATGAATCGAAACAAAATGCCGAGAAAATTCTCGATTTAGAAAAACAAAAAGTCGAATTAACAACTAATCTAAGTTCAGCTACGAGTCGAATCGCTGATTTACAATTACAATTAAATCAATTCAATCAAAATAACACCGAAAATCAAAATAAACTGACGAGTTTATCACAAACTTGTGATCAACTTCGAGAAGATTTACAAAAATCCGAAAATCAACGAGTTGAATTTCAAAATCAATACGAACACGCTCGAGAACAATATAAAACAGAAAAACAATCGAGAAAACAATTACAAACGAATTTAACATCTCTCGAAGAAGAATTAAATGAAATGAAAACTAATTTGGCCAATTTAGAAAAAGTTCTTCGGCTCTTCTCTTTGAATCGATCAACAAATTTCTGTTTTTTAGGCGAATAACGAGAGAAAAACGAAATTCGATAACGAACGTAAACGTTGGCAGAGTGAATTAGATGAACAAAAACAATCCTATGATAATGAAATTGAAGAATTACAAGCTAAATTAAGAAAACAAAGAGCATCAGATAATGCAAACAATACTCAAGAAGTTTGTTTTACGAAGAAATTTTGTTTTTTTTTCTCAAAGGAAAGTCGATTTTAGATTAATCGAATTGAACAAGAATTACAAAAAGAATGGCAAGATAAACTTGACAAACAAAAGGCTCAACTTGAGAAATTATTAAATTCGAAAGTCCAAGAATTGGAAGAATTAAGATCGTCATTTGATCAAAATCAAACCGAAGTTTGACTTCACACAAAATGCTCGTCAATTCGATTTGCTTTTCTTTTAAATAGTTACAACAAACAACTGAACAATTGAATGAAGCTAAACAACAAGCTGAAGAATACGAAGAACGAGTAAATCGATTGTTTTTTTTTGTTTTCGGAGATCATTTTTTAACTGTTTGTCTTTCAGTGTGAAAAACTTCAAGAACGTTGTCAATTGATGAAAGAGAAAATCATCGAAATGAGTGATGAACAACCTCAACTCATCAACGAACAAATCAAACGAGCGATTAACATCATCTTCCAACAATTGAGAACTAAAATTCAACCGACAAAACAATATTCGGGAGAAATATTTCTCGATAAAGCGTTGGAAATCATCAAAAAAGCAACTTTAAAAGTCTTATCAAATGACGAAGATGATGATGAGGATGAAGACGAAGAGGACGAAGAAGAAGAAGAAGAAGAAGAAGAAGAAGAAGAAACTCAAGAACCGGTACAAA
>ERZ778019.1284-NODE-1284-length-35674-cov-13.909823_pt1 | contig 35674 bp, 39 predicted proteins | sample MGYA00375749_ERZ778019 | MGnify/ENA primary metagenome ERZ778019 (study PRJEB29350, sample SAMN05389821) | bioreactor metagenome | isolation source: Ammonium sulfate bioreactor | place: South Africa: University of Cape Town | collected 2014-03-17 ... | reverse complement strand
GACAGATCGTTTCTATATGTCAGATTTAGATAGTTCAACAATGTATTATCGATCGTTATGTTTGGTATCTCGATTTTCATTAAGTATACCTCGTCTCGACAGTCGATATCTTGTGCCCATATGTGTCAATCAATCGTTTTATTCACCTTTGCAAAGCAATCGTTCTCTCGCTCAATACAATTCAGCTCAACGACCAGGTCGTATTCGTCGATTTCTTCGTTGGTTCGGATGGGGTGCTGAGCCAGTTGTTACTTCACTTCCACCCGCAAGTACAATGCAACGAGTGAAACGTTTTCTAGCGATATCACCACCGATCGAACGATTTCTTCTTCGATCTCGTATTATCGAAGATGAAGATCTTGCTCGATTACTTTCGAAAACGGCAGCTGTAGCAATTTATGCAATAGTAACCGTATCAACACTTGGCACACTCGGTGTCGATACGAAACCTCTATTAACTGGTATTGGTATAACGGGTTTTACGATTGGTTTTGCTCTCAAAGAAGTTGCAACGAATTTTATCTCAGGAATATTTCTTGTTATCAATAGGCCATTTGTACGAGGTTGTCGGATTAAAATTCATGGAAGTGGTGGTGGAATCGAAGGTAGACTCTCAATTTTTGTTCTTCTCTCTACTAGATTAGTCTATATTTAGGTCTTGTTCATCTCATTGACATTCGATACGTTCATTTAAAAACAAAAGATCGTAAGTTTATTCTACTCGAATTACTCTCAAATCTGATTGTTTATGTCATATGATAGGAGGAATGGTTATGATTCCATCAGCTATTGTCTATACAAATGCTTTCACTGTGTTTCCAGCTGATGACGAAGCGAATGCTGGCTTTCTTGATATGACAAAACCTCCGACTAGTGATCCAACAAAACCTCCTGAATCATCACCAGCAACTGTTGTTCCTGCAGGCAAAGACAAGAATTTAAAAATGAAATTCGAAGCTGAACCAGCTGGTTCATTTAAAAGATCGCCCTTCAAAGACAAACTCTAGATTCAAAGTTTATTTTGTTCACAAACATCTTTTTTTCTATATATATAAATATATTTTCTTAAATATGTCAATGATAATCGATCGTTCACTCAGCAATAGCAACACTATCTTCTCGATCGTAAATCGGTCGTTTAATTGCTTTTGAACGATAATTTTCATTGAAAATACCTCTTGCCCATGTCAAAGTTTCATTACAGACTTGCATGGCCCAATGTGCTTTACGTGGTTGAACAAGCCAATCGGGATCATTCACAAGTAGATCAAGTATCTGTGCAACATGATACCAATCGAGTAATAATCGACCGTCAATCGGTAGTTCAGTTTGTCTTGAACGTACATGCGAAATGAGCGATGTAATTGTTGGAAATTTTCGTGTATTTTTTGTTGAAATTTCTGCAATCGATTCAATTGAACGTAGAATTAGTAAAACAGCCGTTCGAGTTATTGATGTTGCTAATGTTATTTGTTGAATATCGGTTTTATTAAGTTCAACCATATGATTAAATGTATGTTTTAATTCGACGAATTTTTCCGATAAATTGTCAAGATTGAAATTACCTGTTTTAGCAAATAAAAGTGCATTTTCGAATGATTTCACATGATCGGCATGAGTATTCGAGTCTTTTCGATTATTTCCCGGTGGAATATCGAAGGCATACTGTTTTAAATGTTCATTTTTGTTGATTTCAGCTTTATGTCGAAGTTGATCAGCAAGAGCAATAACTTCAAACCATCGACTACGTGTAAATGGATTTGAATGCACAGAATCAGTCATGAGAAATTCTAAAAAATCAAACCAAAACAACTAGAGTTTTGTTGATGTTTTTTTTCTTCTCAGTAGCAAGTAAAAGCATTAATAGATTTATTCTCCTCCTTTTCCGTTTTAACTCATGAGCTGAAAGCGGAAGAATGATGGCGAAGAGAGAAAAAAACAAGTGAATGTTGTGCTATTCACGACTGTCAACGAATAAAGCCTTCGTTTTTTTCCTTCATCGATCTTTTGTATTCTCGAGCGATAAAACGATGGTAAGAAAAGACAGAATAACCAAGTCGAACAAGAGAAAAGAAAGAAAGAACGAGAAAAAAGACAACAACTAGAGCCTAGATTTTGTCGACTGTCGAGAAGAGAGAAGAATAATTGTGAATAATAATAAAAAAAAAAACCTACCTAAGCAGTAAAATGTTAACATTAATTATAATTTCTCTCGGTGTCATTCTTTGACTGATAGCAACGAATCAAAAATAGTTCCTATGCTCTTTTTGTTGCTGTTCGACAAGAACGTTTATTTAATCGAAAATAATTACTTGAAAAACTATCCTAATGTCATCGATTGTTATTAAGAATGACTTCGAAAAACTTTGCCGTATACAAACAGGAACTAGGCAATGTTCCTCAGGGACGACATTTTGCTTTGATCAATTGAAGAAAAATACTTCAACTACCTCGATAGTTTCTTTCTTTTTTCTCAAAAAAAAGAATAAATTTGATTAAAAGAAAATTCTTGTCGATGAGATAATCGAATTACTTCAAATAAGAACTAATTCAATAAATAACTTTTGTTATTTTCTCGTCAGGTCTGATGATTGAATTTTAACTATTCAATATACGAAGCTGCTTTACGATATTAAAATCCACTTCAATTGTTGTTTTAACGAGTTTCATAAAAAAAACATTTCTTCATTTCCTGATGAACAAAGAATTGTTCGATGCAATGATTATAGTTTGTTTTGTTTTTAATTATCGAACGTTGATTGAATCAAATTTCATTTATTTTCTCGGGAATATCGTTCGTTAAGTGCATTGTGTTTTGATAGTTCCCTCATAATGATGAAGATTTCAATTAGATTTACTCAATAATCGAGCGTTTCAAGGAAAATCTTGTTCAATTAAATCATTTTATGTGTGTTTATATTAACAATAACAATGAGGCCGAACTATTTGCTAGTCAATGATTTGAATATCAAATTACAAGTCTTGATACACACATGAGATAGATCAAATGTTGCCTACAGATTTAATAATACAATCTATTTATGTCATAGATTTGAACTGATTTATGCATGATTTTGATGAGATGACGTCATTGAATGTTATTCTTTTGAGCAACAAAAAAAAGCTGTGACTTCGAGTTAGAAATGTTTTCTTTTCTCGATGACTTTTGGATATTTTTTTAAGCTAATTGATAATTTTTGTTTTTTTCTGACAAAATCGATTTTCTTGTTAACTGCGAGAATAAGAAACGCGCTTAATCATGATTGAATGGATATTAAATGAAAATTAAGTGATTAAATATTGATATTGACATGTTTCAGATGCTTGGTTCAATGTAATACCAATAAAAATCCTGTTTTCTCAACTAGATGTCGGTATGAAGTTTTCAAACCAATGGAAAACGTGTTTTCTGTTTATTTATTTGTTCCGTTCTGAAGTTTTTTTTTTTATTTTCTATTTCTCATTTTCTTTTTTTTCTCTTCTCTCCTTTCTACGATGCCAGTGAGTTGATTGATGAAGAACGGTTTTCTTTTCGGTTTTTATTTTCTCCGATTGAGAGTGTTGTATTTTTATAAGATCATTATCAAATACATCATTCGATCGATCTCATTCTTTCTGTTTTTTTTCTTTTCTTCGATGTCAATACAAGTCGTTTGCTTGTGTGTTCAATTCGAACGATGATAATAATCATTTTTCTTGAATTACCTCAAACGTGTCAATAAATGAAAAAACATATCGAGACTATCGCGCTTGTCTTTGATTGCCTCGCATGCTAAACTGAGAAAACAAATGTCAAATATAGCAGCTCTTCTTTTCTCTCTCTCTCTCTGTGTCTCTCGTTCATGTATTTAGTATACACATATTCCGCCTATACTAGTTAGCCTCCGGGTTTTTCTTTTGCTTTTATCGGTCGTTCACATGCACTCTTCTCTCGTTTTCTTTCTCTCTCTCTCGCTTTTTGAGTTGTCGTCCTCTATCTTTCTTCGTATGTAAACACCGAATTTCTTTTAAGACAAAAAAAATCGGAGCAAGCAAGAGGAAAACTGATCCTTTGGGGGGGAGGAGGGTAAGTAGTGATGTGGGAATGACGATCTAAATAGAAAGAAAGTAAGCTAAAAGAAAAGGCAATGTGAACTTGTTGATTAGAATACATAGAATACAGATGTATTGGAATTCAGTCAATGTATTTATCTCGTATTTAGTCAACAGGCAATGATAGGATATGTTTGTTGATGACATTGAAAACTATTGATGAAAAAAAAAACTAGTATTGGTTTGTTTTAAGATAAGGCAGTTTCTAACATTATTAGTTAACAAAAAAAGAAATCCGCTTTCTTTTTTCTTTTTTCTTCTTCTTTTTTTTCTTCTTCATCTAGCTTTGACTCTACTCCTATCTTTCTCATTTTTCTTTTCTTTTGATACTTTTAGACAAGCATGCAACAGACATATCACAACTGTCTACATTTACTAATCAGGTGCGTGTATGCGGAAAAACTCGTCTTAAGACAAGAAGTCGTTTATGTGCGATGATTAGCCTCGACAAATTCTTTCTATTTCATTTTCTTTTTTGTATTCTTAGTGTTTATCTCAAGGTCGATGGCTTTCATCGAGATGAGTACGTGTATATGACGATTGCTAAACCTTTGGCGTTAATTTTCTTTTTATTAAATGATCATGATGATGATGACGATGATGATTATATGTAATAGGAAAGACAAAAAAAAATATAGGCGATGACTGAATTGAAAAGAGAAAAAGGAAAGGAAAGGAAAGGTGTTTTCTTTACAATTACAGATACTCATTTTTCTTTTTCTTCTGTCTAGTTGTGACTATTTCATTTCCTTAATCGTTTTCATCTCATCAACTATCTTTCTATTGCGAAGGATTTGCATCTAATCGATTAGCAATTCTCATCAGTTTTCCTGTATTCTTTCTTTTTCTTTGTCGTCATCATCATTGACACAATGTGTATATTGAGACTATATTATTAAGAATAGTTTTCTCGTCAAAAATTACATTGACAATAGTTCGGGATTTTCTTTTTCTTCTTCTGCTGATTCACATTGATGAGATGATCATCTCATTTTTGTTGACAGTTGCGCATGAATTTCGGTTTTTTTTCCTTCTTCTTCTTTTTTGATGAGTTGAGCAGCATGCATGCTTTGAAATGAAGAAAAACTGCCTATGCGCAATCAGCATCATGAAAGGTAATATTCATGGAAAAAGAAAATGAGTAAAACTGGGAGTAATGATGGTGGTTTTTCTCATTTTTTTTTCTTTCTTTCTTTCTTTTTCTTTTTTTAGTTCTCTCTGCTTTGGATTCATGCGATGGTAGCAACTAATTCCCTGCTCTCTTTTGCTCTGTCTCACTCGTTTTTTTTTCTTCGATAGGAAAGCATCGTTTGGAAACGAGAAGAGAGAAGAAGAGAAAAAAAAACGATGAGGAGAGAACCGAGTTTATGCGTCTGAATGGTCGCGCGCGCGCGACTACGTCGAACGCATGTTGTTTTTCCTATTCTTATATGAAATGTTGTTCCAACCACATCAATGAAAAGAGAGAAAAAAAGATAGAAATGATATATGAAAAAAAACCAGATCTACCTAGAGAAAATATCGTTGAAATCTTGTTTTTTTGTTATGGTAGGTTTAAATTTATCTGATTTGTCAATGATCGAATCAGGATAGAGCAAAAAAAAGCGTTTTTTTTCTTTTTCTTCTTGTTTTTTCTATATTTTCTTTTAATATTTCTATTCAGTATTAGTTCAGTCGGCGTTTCGCGTCATCTAATTTAATTATTCTCTTGAGAGACAATAGCAGAGAGGGAAAGAGAGACAGACAGAATAACATAGGCATGCACTCGTGCGTTCGTGAACCAACAATAACAACAAGCAGCACGGTAGCGAACAACAAGAACGACTATCGATGAGAGACAACATACAAACTTTGGATAGAAAGAGAAAAAGATTTCAATTAGTCGTGCCAACAAGAATTTCGAGGTAGTATAGTCAACTAACATATATATATATATATATTGGAAGTATTCGCGTCATCGAATAATGATCGAAGCGTATGCAGATTGGAATAAGTACTCAGATAGAAACATGGAGAAAACGATGTAATTCTATTGTAGATAATATATAAATATAAATATATATATATATTGGGAAGATCTATTTGATTAATAATAAAATGCTCGAGTTGTTATTAATACATACATTGGTATCAATGAAGGTCTTCTAATTTGTAATAATGAAGATCATAAATTATGCTGCATGATTCCAGCGATGAAGATGAAGGAGGAGGTGGAGGTGATGTTGGCCAAAAACCGGTAAAAAAAACTTGATTTGTCATTTTTTCATTGACTCGTTTTCTTGCTGAAGGTTTTGGCAAATCGTACTGTTACAAGTCCAATTAATCGTACAACTGTAAATCATCATTCTCCTCATGTGAATATCGGTTCACCTTTGCTAGCATCAAAAACCGAACATACATCATCTATATCAAAACCTTCGCCTAGTCATTATTCATCTCCACAAGCTAATTTCCATGCATCGCCAACTCCAACACAACGTACTTTACCTAAAATTCCCACTAGTTCAAATAATAATTCGCCATCATTGTCTCTACGTTCGTCGACAAATACAAATCTCTATCCGGATTCAACACATCAACAATTTCATCAACCATCAATGGTTATTCACGCCGATTCATCAAGTATTAAAAGCGACGATTCATCAACATATTCCGAAGGACATTTGCATCCATCTCAACAAACGAGTTCAACACGTAATCAAGACGCGAAATATCGTTCACAACAACAGACACAACCAGTCAATAGCCTCTCGAAACCGTTAGGTAACGCAGCGAGCTCATCGACAGGTACGACGTCAAGTACGGGCATACCTATCGATCGAGCACCGTCGCCATCGCCATCGCTTGTCAGCGAACGTGAACGAGAGGAAAACGAACGTATTGAACGTGAATATGAAATGAAACGAAAACGTTTGCAAATCTATGTATTCATTTGTCGCTGTGTTGCATGTCCATTTAATTCCAAGCAATCGTCAGATATGGCAAGAAAACATTTGAAAATCACGTCGGTTCAATATGGTGTGATCAAAGACAGATTTTTAGCTTTTTTAAATGGAAAAACTCATATTGAAGCCGATGAAGGTATGTCATTGACTCGTACGAAGAATATAACGTAGGCAATTGGTCTTGTTTTTAGCTTTCATCAATGCTGTTCGTTCGTATTATGAAGTATTTCTTAAAAGTGAACGTGTAAGTAAAATGGTTCAATCAGGTGGTTGTTGTTCGGATGATTTTCGTGATGTATTTCGAATAAATATTGAAAAACGTGTACGAAGTTTGCCTGATATTGATTCATTAAAAATAAGCAAAGATACGGTGCTGTCATTATGGATGACAAAGTTCGATGCTATTTATCGTGGTCAAGATCAAGATCAAGAAACATCGAATCGACGTCTATCAAAAGCCAATTATCTTTCCACATCAGCCGAATTAATCATGACTAAAGAACAGTTATATGATATGTTTCAAAATGTTTTAAATATTAAAAAATTCGAACATCAGTAAGATAGTCGATTGGTTTGATTCGATTTCACTTCGTTTTCTTTTGTTTTTAGGATGATTTTTAATAGTGCTCAAGTAAGATAAACAGAACGAATGAGAATTTATATTGTTTTTATTTTAGTTGGATAATAATGATGAGCAAGCAGCAACTATTCGTCGTGAACTTGATGGTCGAATGAAACACTCAGAATCGTTACAACGAGTAGAATTTCTTCTCTTTTCTATTTGAATTCATGATAATTTTCTGCGTTTTTCTTCTTCAAAGCAACGTGGTTTAATGCCGAAATTTGTACATAAAGAAATGGAAACTTTATATGTCGATGAATTGAAAAAGAATATAAACGATCTCATGAGTAATCTCGAAAGTTTACCTGTACGTGGTGGTTCCGAACAAAAACCTTTAAGATCAAAACGTGGTGCTAGTCACAGTCGACATGCTAGTGGTGGTGGTAGTTCGTCGGGTTTACATTCGTCAAATAAATCCTTACATAACGATGGTAATTTCGATGATAACGAGCCTGGTCTATCGAAATTAGCATTCGTTCTTAATTTTAATGTTAATATAACATGTAAAGAAGTTCGAGGCTTGAAATCGATTCCAACCAATCGTATTGTTTATTGTACAATGGAAGTCGAAGGAGGAGAAAAATATCGTACGGAACATGCTGAAGCCGGGAAACCGGTTTGGGAATCTTTAGCTGAATTTCCGACGAATCAAATTCTTCCGATAATTAAAGTTAAATTATACATGGAAAATCCGGGTATATTGAGTTTAGATGATAATAAATTAGGCAAATTATCATTACAAATTGATCCGACGTTTAATAAGACCAATTGGTGGATCGATATGATTAAGACAAAAAATACAGTTACGGATGAATTGAAAGTTAAATTAGATATTCGAATGGAAAAACCACAGAATTTAAAAATGTGTGGGTATGTAATCAGTAAAACGAGAGAAAGAACGAGGATTTATGAATCTTTGTGATTTCAGTTGGTGCTATGCTCGAGGAAAGAATGTATGGAAAACATGGAAAAAACGATACTATGCACTTGTTCAGGTAGATAGAATTTCGATTCGAGATTTATGTTTGATATTGAAATGAAATATTTGTAGGTTTCTCAATATTGTTTCGCTACGTGTAGTTATCGTGAGAAGAAATCAGAACCGACAGAAATGATGCCATTGGAAGGCTATACTGTCGATTATGCCGAACCGGATAATGGTAAAATCAAAACAAAGAAAATCTAGTCAATTAACTGAGTTCTTTGCGAATCTGTAGGATTGGTTATGCAAGATGCAAAATATTTTTTCAAAGCTGTACGAGAAGGTGATGTTGTTACATTTGCAACGAACGAAGAAAATGAACGGCATGGTTGGGTACAAGCACTGTATCGTGCAACAGGTCAATCGCATAAGCCAACACCACCTATAACAGCAACGAATAAATCATCTCAAGGAGCGAATGCACCGGGACAAAAAGATCAACTTGGTAGGAGAGAAAATTTGTTTCCGAAATGAATCTGTATTTTTTGAATTTTCCGATTGAAAAATAGATGCTGATCGAACAAAAACCAGTGGATTCGATGAATATATTCAAAGTGATCCCTGTAAATTTGATCATCATGATTTATTTAAATTATTACAAACAGCGACATTGGATTTTCGATTGAATGATCCTTATTGTTCATTGGTAAGACTCTGTCATTAATAAACAAAAACATCAAAATTATTTTTCAGGGCTGGCTAAGTCCGGGACAAAGCTACGTTCTCGAAGGTAAACTTTCTTTTTTCGTTCAAATAAAAATTTCGAATAAATTCTCCATTTCTCTGTAGAATATTGTTCACGTTATGGTGTTCGTGGTTGTTTAAGACATCTGTACTATCTAAGCGATTTACTCGACCGAGCCGAACAAGGATTTATGATTGATCCTCAATTACTTCATTACAGTTATGTTTTTTGTGCTTCACATGTCTCAGGAAATCGGTAGGATTGATTTGACATTCGATTTATTAATTAATTGATCGATCGATTTTGTAGACCAGATAATAGTATAACGACAATAACTATGGAAGAAAAAGATCGTTTTGCTGAAATCAAAGAACGTCTAAGGCAATTTCTCGAAAATCAAGTGACAAATTTTCGGTTTGCATTTCCATTTGGTCGACCTGAAGGTGCATTAAAAGCAACACTAAGTCTCCTCGAACGTGTTCTTGCCAAAGATCTAATTACTCCATTATCTCGCGAAGAAATTCGTTATTTCATTCGTAAATGTCTCGAGAATGCTGCCTATACAAACTATACTCGAGTATCCGATCAAGCCAAGATCGAAGGTGAACGTGAAGCACAACAACACAATGATAACGGTAATTGCATGCAACTCGATTTGAATAACAAAAACTGAGCGTTCGTTTTTTTTTTGTTCAGAAACATTTTATAACGATGAATCACCTCGAAAGAAAATCGACGATTTAATTCATCTCGCTGAATTGTGTATCGAACTTCTACAACAAGATTCCGAACATTATCAAGAAGCATTTCAACAATATAGTGATCTTTTAATTGAACATGAAGAAATCTTTTGGTCACTATTCGCTGTCGATATGGAACATGTTATCGATCAACAACCGATTGAAAGTTGGGATTCATTTCCTCTTTTTCAATTGCTCAATGATTATTTACGTGTTCATGGTAAATCAAATTCGAATTTGAATGATCATTTTTGGTAAAACTTTGCTTTAGATTCACTATCAAACGGACGATTTCATCAGCAATTACGTGATACATTTGCACCATTAGTGATTCGATATGTTGATCTAATGGAATCGTGCATTGCCCAATCGATTCATAAAGGTTTCGAGAAAGAAAATTGGAAAGCTCGAACACGTGCTTGTGCAACAAGCGAAGACATGCTTTGGAAACTCGATGCTTTGCAATGTTTTATTCGAGATCTACATTGGGTACGAAGATCATCTTTGAATTCGTCTTTCGAATTTGTTCGTTTTTAGCCCGATGAAATGTTCGGTGAACATTTGGAAAAACGTTTGAAACAAATGGCATCGGACATGATCGAAGCATGTGGCAAACGTGTCGGTCGACATTTCGAAGTTTGGATAAAGAAAGGCGGTCTCATCGGTGGTACAAGTTCAGATTATCTACTTCCATCCGAATGTTGTGTCATGGTTAATGTTATTCTCGATTGTAAAACTCAAGTAAACAACTTTCTCGAGATTAAACAAACAGGAAATTTCGATTTTCGTTTTTTTTTGTCAAGGCTTTGAAATTATGTCAACTACATACTGGTGATCTTCATCAATATCATACGCGTATTGATGAATATTTAGAACGAATTCTAAGTGATATGTCAAGAGCATTGATACAGAAATTAGTTAGTGTCTTAGATTCTGTACTGAAGAAACTATCACGATATGATGAAGGATCGTTTTTTGCTCAAATACTTTCGTTAGCTGTAAGCAATCGGATTTGTTTGCATTGAAAATAGGATCTTGTTTGTTTCGTCTAGAAACCGATTAATGAAGATGGGCAAGCGTATGTCTCATGTGTAAATGCAAATTTAGAACAATTAAGACAGAAGATTAGTGATGAAATTTTTACATTGAACATTTTCGAAGTATGTTCGAATTGAAAAACTACGAAAAATATATGTGTTGAAAATAGGAATGGTATCGACAGCAAACATTTTTCATTTCGAAATGGTTGAATGAACGAACAGAAATCAGTCTTCATCCGTATCAACTCGCTTGTTTAATGTTAATTGTTAAAGTAAACATTGATTTTCTCTCATCGATCAATATAAAAAAAAATCACGTTCTGATTTTTAAATAGAAAACTCACGGAAGTTTCGAACTGCAAGGTGTACAAGAGAAAGATCTCAATTCTCAAGCGTATTTAAATATTATGCAAAGAATACATGTAAAGACCGACTCGAAATTTATCTTTTTCGATTCGAATTTGCTTTTTTTGTTCTAGTTCGAAGAAACAGCCAATGCTGTGAAATAAAATTCTTCGTTCTATCTGAAAGGAAAACATTCGTCATCCGGTGGTTATCCGAACTGATCTCGAAAATCCCGAATTTATTTCAAAATTTTGTGCAATTATCTTTGTGTGCGTGTTTGTTTTTCTGTTTTTTTTTGTTCTGCAAAGTGATCCTCTTTGTATAGCTTGTCATTAAAACAAAATTTATTCAATTAACACTTCTTTTTGTTTTTGTGTACCTTCTTCTTTGTATACGCCTGTTATCGTTATTATTCCATTACAAGTTTTTTTTTGTTTTTGTGGGGAAAGGAAATACGATTGAGAAAAAAACAAAACATAAGTATTGCCTATGCAAAATAAAATTTCAGTACGAATGATTTTCATTTGTTGTGAATATATTGCGAAGAAAGACGAGACGACTGTTGAAATGTTTACTTAACACGACTAAATCGCCTCGAGACATTTTCTTATCAAGTGGATTTAACAGCAATTCAGTGAATTACTAAACAGGCAACACATATGTTCAATTCAAAATAATCTTGATATTTTTATTTGTTTGTTTTTTATTATATAAAACTGCATACTCGAGTCATCTATCGTTTGTTTAACAAGTTCATCAGTTGTCAAAGAAACAGACTTTTCTCTTTCTTTCTAGTTAAATGTCTCAATGTTTGTTTCTCTGTCTCTCGCTCACGCACGTACACACATTCATTCATTCATTTCTATTGTTTGTAAACGAAGAAGAAGCCGCGCTTGAATGGATAAAACCTATCAACCAATTCTTCCGACTTCGAATCGAATTCTTCAGAAAAAATGGGACGACAAATATTATGCCGAACATCGCCTACTCGTAATCGAATCACATCGTAGTTGACTTTGTTTTTATCCTCGGGTTTTCTAGGTACGTGATGCTCGAGCAAGTATTGATACACGTCCGCCTAAGACCTATATGCACATGCATATGAAACTAAAAAAACTGCAAGTTAGTTTTTATTGATTCGAATGTAAAGAAGAGAAAAATAAATTGTTTTTTCTTTTGCGTAGTTAGAAGAAGAACGTGCTGCAACAATTGAACGTGATAATCGGATTTTATTGCAGAAAATGTCGCAGATTATGCGAACAACAGGAAATGTGGATAATCGAAATGAATACGAGCCAAAGAGGTTTCAAAAAACAACAACAATAGGATTGAAATGAATTGTTTTGTTTCTTCTATTGGATTAGTCTTAATCATGAAAAACGTCGAAAAGAAATGCTTCGTGTATCGAAAGATAATGCTACGTTAGCCAAACGAATTAATGAGCTTAAAAGTGAGAATTCAAGAACTAGTTGGACACAAAATCCAATGCAATCCGAGAATAGTCCAAAATATGAAACTAATGCTCATGTTTCGTCAAAAGTTCGACATTGAAAACTCTCGAAAGATTGTTTTATTTTTCAATATTTTCATTTTCAGACTCATAATCGACAAAAAGCTCAACCGAAACGTTCGGGAAGTGTTCCATCTACTGATAAAACAAGTTTATATACATAATTTGCTGTCTATGTAATTAAAAAAAACGGAAACTCGCTCGTTCGCTCGTGTCTTTTTCTCGTTTTTTTTAAATTTACAATAAAATTAGTTTCTAAGCAGTCTGTATTTAGTGACATCTTACAAATGAATTTAAAGAGAAAATTTTCTAATTGAAAAAAAAACGTTCGTTTTTTTTTGGAGCGTCGATTTTTTTTAAAAGGACAAAAAATTCTTTTGTAAATAAATATCTTGTTGTTACATCGATAGATGTCAGTTGACGCTCAAAAAGAAAAATATTTTGTTTTCTTGTTGTTATTGTTGTATACTTGAAAATGACATGAGTCATTCGAGTTTTTCTTGAGACAATTGTGATTATCGTTATTTTCTAGAGAATTTCAATCATTAGAAAAGAGAATGAACTCGTCAGAACCACAGGCATATGGAGCTGGTCGAACCGGATCTGCTTTCGATCCGATTGAATTCGTCAAGCGACCACAAGTCATTTTAAGAGCTGTCGCTTGGGTAAGAACTTAACTTTGCAAGTTCGATTGAAGTGAAATTTGTATTCGAATAGATTTTTGCAATCATTGTGTTTGCATCTATTGCTCAAGAAGGTTACGTCGAAGATGTTTGCCGTTATAACGATTCCAATGCTTGCGGTTACGGTGTTGGCATAGGTGTGATTGCATTTCTTTTAACCATGGCGTTTACAGGTCTTGATGTTTATTTTCCGAATATTTCGAATGTTAAACAGCGAAAAATGGTCGTTGTTGCTGAATTAATCTCATCAGGTAGATAGGAGAAGAAAATATTCTGAAAAAGAAAATTGCTTTGTTGGTTAGCCGCTCTGGTTTTCTTGTGGTTTATTGGATTTTGTTACATGACTGATCAATGGAGACAAGAAAAAGAAAAGGATAAAGAAGGATGGAATGGTCGAAATAGTGTCCAAGCTGCAATAGCATTCGCCTTTTTTTCGATTCTAGTCTGGGTAAATATTTTGATGGAGCTTTTTGAAACAACAAAAACCTAATTCTGTTCGTTTTTTTTTGTTTCCACTTTCAGGCCGCTTTAGCTTATTTCGCATTTAATCGTTACCGCGAAGGTGTTTCGAATTTGTTCAGTTCGGGTTACGAAGATCATTCCTCAGGTGGTGGACAAACTTACGGCGGTTATCCATCGGCCGGTGGCGTTGGCAGTTTCTCCGAACCGCCATTTACTTCAACTCAACAAGCACAAACCAATTATCAAATACCTACATATTAAATGATATCTATTTCGTGTCTGTCTCCCTACTCGTTAGATATAGAAGTGTCTTCTTCGTCTCATGCATTTCACAGTATCACTTTGCAATCTCACTGAATCTCGTTCCAATTAAGTAAAGATATTTAATCAAAAGAAAAAAACACACTCGGCTTTTCGTCAGATGAGTGTTCGAATGAAAAAAAAAACTCATAAAACTTCGTCTTCTTCCTTGCGCCTCGATCCTTTCGATGTTTTCTATTGTCAAAATTAGTTCTGTTTTCTTCAATTTCTACGTGTTGTTCTTGTATTTTATTCAACAATAATTTAAGTCAAACCTTCCGTATTTATATCGTTCCGTTCATCTTCTTTTTCTATGTTGTTTATTTGTCAAATATTAAAAAAATATATATTATACATACATGGCTTTATAAAGATAATTTTCTTCTTGTCTTATTCTGAATAACAATTAAGGAAACGAGGCTCAAGGACGACAATCGATGACTAGTGACCTCTTGCCTGAAAGATTGAGTGGCAGCGAATGATGGATGACTCATGGCTCTAGATGAACTCTACTATTTGCTAGTTATATATATATATATAAATATACTTTTTGACGTACGATAAGTGTATGTAGTTACTCGAATTAATCGAAGTTGTAATTTGTTACATCATACAGGTGAAGAGAATGAAAATGAAAAGATATTGAAACTCGCGTATTACCTTGATGACAAATATTGTTCTTTTTTCCTTGACAAGTAGAAAGAGCGTTTCGTAGGTGAATGTATATTGATGAATATCGAAAAACAAAGACGAGAATCTAAATGTTATATTTCTATTTCGTGTTTTTTTCCTCGATAATGTCAACATGTTGTCAGTTAGGTAAAACGACGACAAAGAAGAAGAAAAAAAAACGAAAAGACATCGTCGACAAAGAATGTATTGGGTAGGATGATTTTTCTTCATCGAAAAACGAGAGAAGAACAAAAAAAATGAGAAAGAGTTGTACATCTTTCGACTCGGTTTTCGTTTCATTATTAAAGAGTCACTTGAAATTCACACATCCAACAACGAAAGAAAAAGGCGAAAAATCTAATTTGATTTTATTTTGCTTTTCTTTTAGATGGCTGAGGCTGATGATAACAACAACAACAACGACGAGGAACATATGGAGTCTCATCCGTTTTTCGTCCAAGCCGAATGTGAGACACGTGTGATTGGAATTGTAGTTTTTGATTGATGTTTTGTTTTGTCTAGTTCCGTTTGTATTCATTCCGACGACAGGTTTCACATTTACAAACGATCAAATCGACGACGATGTTGTTGTTGATAATCAAACAGCAATCGACGACAAAGAAGAAGAAGAAAACGAAGGTTTGCAAATGAAAACAGACGCGAGAGAAAAGAAAAATATTTTTCTTCTCTTTAAGAAACGATCGATGACGAAGTCGAGCCAACAGAAGAGAATAATGATCTTCGAATTAGCCAACCTAAATATAGTCAATTATTGAAAGACCTTGATTTCAGTCAAGCAAGAATGGTATGTGTGTCTCGCAAGTTCTTCGATCTTTAAATTTTTTTTCTTTGCTTGTCAAGGTCGATGTAACGAATCTCCTTGTCGATGAAATTACGACGTCAAATGAAAACGAAAGCATTCCGAAGGTGAATTCTGTCGATGATCAATCGCAGAATCTGCCATCGACATCAACAGATGATGATGATAATCAAGAGGCTCTATCAGATGCTGCTAATGAAGTACAAAATGATCTGAATAATCTCGCTGATGTCCTTCTTCAAGCCTCACAAATGCCGACTGATGTCAATCGGATTCACGACACACAGAAAACGAAATCAACCGAAGAAGATGACGATACAAGCAAACAAGCCACACAAAATTATGATTTACACGATAATGAGCAACCAGTTCGTAGACGTTTTCTTGTTTTTTCTTGTTTTTATTAATCTCGAATTGATTTTTCTCAAGGAAATGACCTCGACAACAAAGAATAATAATAATAAAAGTCTTCGTTTCTCAGCGGACACAGAAAATTTATCATCAATTCCGCGTTTAAATCCAGCCAATCAAGACGAACAAGTCATCACTTGGGATGAATTACTCAATGGTGCTGCTGCTGATCAACAACCAGCAACTCAAGTCACTCCTGTGAAAGTTTCATCACCAAAACAAAAACATTCTCAACGAACCCGATCAACATCCTCGTCATCGGATGATTATTCATCTCGAAAACCACAATCAATCGACGAAGACAAATCCTGTACAACAGCCAGTGACATTCTCATTCGACGTTTGTCGAATGACAATCTCAAAAAACCTCAAACACAAAGCAAAGAAACAAACGTACGACTCAAATTTCCATCTCGATCGAATCTGCATGCGTTTCGTTTTTAGGATACATGGTTATCGATGCTCGATAAACTCGAACGTGAACATAAAAAACGTTTAGAAAAACAACAACAACAATACGAAGAATACATGCAAACGCTCGAAGAAAAAATGAAACAACGTCTCGACGATTATCTCAACTCAACAAACAGGTTTTTCTATCCACGAAATATTCGATTATCAACACGAACTTTCGTTTTATTTTTTTCAGTTTAAACGACTCGAAAACCGACGCATTTACTACTCGTCCGAGCGCATATCATCACTATCGACCGTTAGCTAAAGATGTTGACAAGCAACGTCCGACAACATTCAACTCGAGTCTATCTCGTTCACAATCTCGCGAAGATATTTCCACGTAAGTAATCGAATACGTTTTTAATTAAATCAATTTGCAAGGTTGTTTTGCGTGCCTATCGAATAACTTTCGATCCAACGAAAGAGAGAAGAAAAAATTTTGTTTTTTTTTGTTCTTTTACTCTTCAGTCTGCGAACAGAACTGACAGCTAAACATGCCAAGCATATATCAGATTTGAAAAGTTATTATGAAGATGAAATTGAAGAATTAAAAAAACAATTAAATCGACCACGAATGGGGTAAACAGAGTGCAGCATTTGTTTTCATTCAAAAGCAACATTCGTCTGCATAGATCACAACCGAGCAGTTCAACTCGACAGTCCATCGAGACAATCGAACGAATCAACAACGAAAACATTCGATTGCACGATGAAATCAAAGAGCTTCGACGATCATTCGTAAGAAAAGCGAGATTTTAAAATAAAACACTTGAGATAATCGATTCTGGTTTGATTAGAAACTAGCTGAGGACGAGAATCGAACATTAAAGCGACAAATTGATGAGCTGAAAGATCAAATCAATCGAAAGGACATCGATTTGAAAAATTATTATCGAAAATTAACCGATATCGAACAGCAATTCAACGCCGTGCAAGCAGTACGTTGTCGTATTTTTTCGAAAATAAATAAAAAAAATTTTGTTTTTTGCTAGACAAAAGAAAGACAAGATGAAAAATTTCGACATGCTGATCGACAAGCAATTCTCTATCGCGAAGAAAATGAGAAATTAACCGGCGAACTAAATTTAACTCGAGTAGAGAAAAAAAAACAAAACACGAAATTTTCTTTATGAGAACAAATTTGATTTCGTCTAGGAACGACTTCTTCGTCTCGAAGAACGTTATCGAGAATTAGAAACCGAGAATAAAACTCATCGTTCACAAATTTTTAATTCAAACAATCCCGAACGGTAGCAAATTTCGAAAACAAACGCAAATCTCATCGAACTTCGAGTTTAGATTAACTGACGAGATGAAATTAAACTCAACCATGGCATTAAACATGCCGACATCGAGAGAATACGGTCGATTTACATTGACAACATCGAAATATTCGTCAACATCATCGCCGAGAGATACCAACTATGGTAAGCTGATAAACAAATCGAAATATGCAAATGATCTAATTGAATTCATAGGTGCTGATGATTTGTTTCAACAGAATACGTCGCCTCGACCTTTGACTAAAATTACTGAATACATCAATGAAAGACCTTCATTTCCGCAAGCCTACGTCCCACCATCGTCGAGTATGACATTAACATTTATCACTCGGCTTTCATTTCGTTCGTTTTTTATGATATTCAGGAGCAACTCAATCACGTCTCGATTTCATTGATAATCATATCAAACAAAGTGAACAATTAGAAGAGAAATTCGATGATTTACTAAAGAAAAAACGTGATCTCGAATCGCGTATCAACCGCATTCCGACACGAGGCCTAACGAGTACAGATCGACAGTTGCTCGAAGTGCTCGAACGTGAAATGGAACGTGTCGATCATCAGATCTCGAGTGTCAAGCTCGAACTACGAAAAATGAACATTCTACGAACAACACACTAATACATTCCACTTTCTGCTTATGCCGTCCACGGGCTCGTGCTTTTCTTTTTTTTTGTAGATTTTTCTTTCTCTTTAAAATTAAATCGTGAATCGATATTTGTTATTATTATTATTTTTTCTCTGGAAAAAAAACCGTCATTAGCTAATTTGTGTTTCTTTTTTTCCTTGTAGACGTTTCATGGCGTTGACAACGACTCTTTGGAATTTGCCTGAAGTTCATCAGATAGACAATGAATTCTTTCGACCACACGAGAAAAAACAATTGCAAAATGCGTATAAAAACTTTTTGGTTAACACAAACGCGTATTCGTTCGATATCGATGAAGAAGAAAACGCTCAACTGATTCTACAATCGAAAATTCAGTTATTTAAATTGTTCATTCGAACACAACCTGTTAATATCAGAAATTTCGGGTAGAAAATCTTGTTTTTCGTTGTAGTTGTTGAAAGTTTTAAGCTCATTTTCTAGTCAATTTCAACAACAACACGAACGTGTCTTTGTCGAACGTTTATTTTATCTCGTTTTGAATAATGTCGAACTAACTAATTTCTCAACATTTAATATCAATTCAATAAATCATATTAGTTACGAATTAGAAAAATATCAACGTACAACAAATAAAATCATCTCGAATAGTAATAAATTAAATACAATTATACAATTCGTTCTTTCCTTCTCAACATCAACTGTACCGACATTTCAATTGAACAATCTGTTCTATTTATTACTTCACGATATGAACGATTTTTCAGGCAAAATTATCGATCGAGTTGCTGAACTATTACGTGCCTATCATTCGATGACATACGGTCATTCGATAAGCAAACAATATCTCATTGCAACAGTTGGTTTTCTGTTTTTTTCTCTCTCTTTTCAATCGAATTCTCAAATCTTAATTTAGATCGATCATGCAATTAGTACAGCTAACTACGCCAATCCCGTGATTTATCCGTTATACGAACATTTTCTAAATTCATCATTTGTTTACAAAGGACCATTTGTAATTACATCATCGATTAGTTCATCGAAGTTAACCACACGTATTTCACTGCAAACGATTATTCAGAATCTCGCGTTGATGCTGTTGGGTTTAACAATCGATGATTTCGAATACGAAGATCATTTTCTCGGCATAACATCGGAACAATGTTATCATATCCGATTGACTGTTCGTCGTTTGACTTATATTCTTAAGAAATATCAATATTTTATCGAATATCCACTCGATCATATCGACAAACAAATTGTTATTTATTTGATAAAATCTGTTTTAATTTACGAGAAAACTTACGACACATTGAAACGTTTGTTAGACGTGTTTATGTTCACTATTCAAGGATATTCACAATCGAAAGTCAAACGTCTTCTGTATGATTTATTAATTAATTGTTCGTTTGAACTCTATGCTATTGAAACGGTTCGATATTTTCTCGAATTGAATCATATCGATGATGAACATTCGTCTCGACAGACGGATTCTTGGCTGACTGACGATCAAATTCGATTGATTACACATAAATTCTATTCGAATCGAATCTATTCAGAAATTTTCATACCGTTGATCAATGGCGATTGCCACCAAGAACGAAGTATTGATGATCTACTGAATTATTTGGACAGTATCCCGTTTGAAGAAGATCAAGTCATAGATGTGCAAGATATAAAAACAAAATTGACGTTATTTTCTTGAATCGACAGACAGAATTTTATTTTTTTTTAATGTGATTAAGCAACTACTCAGGGCTTTGTTGTATTTTAGTAGGCAGATGCGAATGTTTTCAATAAATTTATCGATTTATTTTAAAAAAATCTTCGGTTATTTTTTTCGATTGCACATGAATGACGTTCGATGATAGTAGTTTTGTCTTACACCTTTACGCATACTCTTCATACCTGTAAATCAAATTTTTTCGCTTTTCATCAATAATAATACACAAAACCGAGCACGCGTTTACATTCTTTCTGCTCATTTTTCGCTTATGATTACGATCAAAAAATCGTACAGATATTTATGTTTACGTATTTTTTTATCTGATTAATATAAATCATGACAAAATCGAGATTCTTCACATAATTCGACCGTTATCCATGCCTACGTTGGAAAGAATTCCATGGCGTCAGAATTAAATGTTGTTTTTGTTGTTGACTTTTTCTCGTTCGATGAAACCTCATGAGTCATTGAGTAGACTAGATACTTCTCTGTGCGAGTTGACCAACAAAACACAAGAGACACGTCTACAATAACGATCACAAAAACGAAACATAACGCACCAATTTTAGCGTCGTAGAAAAGAGAAAAAATAGGGGGGCTGAAGAGAACGTGACACGCTGTTAACGGAAAAAAAACTACGCGATGAAGTAAGAAAAGAAAGAAAAATATAAGGGCAAAGGGAAGAAAGAGAAAACCATTGCATCACATGAGCCGAGAAGCCAACTATTTCATTCATGATCACGCGGTACTACAACGGCTAGAATCGTCGTAGTTCGAACGATCACAAGACTCGAAACACCCGATCTTCTAATTTTCTGACAAGATAAGCTTCGAAAGGCAACACTTTTCTCCTGAATATTATTTTTGACATCAAAAATAGAATAGTCATATGTTGGAAATTGAGTAGAGGAATTCACGAAACTTCCTTTCTCTTCGATTTACATAACAAATGTGTACGAAACGTCGAGAAAATATTTTCTTCCTTTTCCTCTCTCTTTCTCGCTCTCTCTCTCTCTCTCTTCGATGTGTCATGCTTGTTGTTTTTTTCTCCGTGCTATTTTATGACGCAGAAAATTTCATTAAGTTCTTTCAAGTTTATTTCTACATTTTTTTAGGTCGAAAAAAAAAGAATACTGACCGTGAAATATATTCATTTTATTTTCTTGTAAATAAATAAATCAATCGACAAACAAATTCTCTGTACATATCGTATATATATATATTTCGTTGTAAATACGTCTATGGCTTATGAACGACGACGTTTATCAACTGAAAGTGATAAATCATCGGCAAGTACGGAATCACTCAACAAGAAAAAATCAGCAATTAAACAAACTTTAACAATGAGCTCGCCAGCGGACATTTTATTAGCACGAACAAAAAATTCATTTATCGATTTAAATCCTTATTTTCAATGCTCCTCATTGCCAAGGTAAACACGAGTTTTCTTAGTCGAAAACAGAATTCGATTTCTATTGTTTGAATTAGTCATTGGAGAAAAAATAAATCTTTGAAATTTATTCTACGTGCAAAGAATCAAATCGAAATCAAAGCAAATACTCGTGTTCTTATCCTTGCAGGCAATGATTACAATCCAAGTGCGATTTTAAAGAATAATATTAGTTGGTTTCGGGGAGGACAAGCAGAATTCAATGATCTAAGATTTCTGGGAGCTAGTGGACGAGGTTTGTGTTTGACAATTTTCTCGTTCAAAATTGAACTTTTCGTTTGACAGGAAAAAAATTTACATTGAGTATAATTATTGAAACCACACCACCACAACAGTGCACTTATCGTCGTGCGATAAAAATTACCGTCGATGGTCCGAGAAAAAAACGTGAGATGAGTAAGTTACTTAATAAATCATGAGTCATGATGATTAGTTTCTTTTTTGTGTGTGTGTGTGTGTGTAAAGAACCTAAGTCAGATGTCAATGATATGCATGCAGATGAATCAAATTTCGATGCCGATTCGGATAATGAAACGAAAACAACGGATCTATCGACGAAACCATTCGTACCAACAGGTTCGTTCGTTGTTTTTCGAATGTCAAGCGAAGAAAAACGATCTTTCTAGCTTCATCCGGTTTATTACTTCTCGCTGCAGCTGCCGAACAGAAACGCAAAGATGAAGAAGGTAAATCGAATTGATTTCCTTCGATAAACATTTCGTTTTGTTTTTTTTTAAATATTCAAGATGAACCAATGCAACAATCAACACCAATGCCAATCAATTGTCTCTCACCATCGTCTTTACTTGCTTCACAATTTTCTCAATCGATTGTTTTCTCTCCGCCATCGTCCGACGATCGACTATCCTCTCATCGTCATCACGTCTTTCTTCCTAATCAAGCAACAAATTCAGCCACGAATCTACTCTTAAGTCTAACAGCATCACAAAATCGCTTCGATTACTATCATCCTCAACAACGTCGCGATTCGCCTGCACTGGTTACGACACCGACGACACCTTCGCCTTCGAGTACATCGTCCAATTCACACGTGCTTTGCCGATAAATGTCAAACGGTGCGTTTTTATTCTGTACATAAATCTACCGAATTTAATTCTATTTTCAACCCCGAATTTTGAAAACAATTGATCGCGAATATCGATTGTATATATTCATTCTTTCTGTTGTTGTGTCTTGAAAAGTAACTTGTTAATTACGAAACGCTATGCGTGAGAACAGAAAACATTTGTGTGTGTGCGTATTTTATTGTACGAGTGGGTGGCAACAAGCTAGTCTGTAAAATATATTCGTTATTTCTTTTTCTTTTTGTTATTGTAAATTTCGAATTGAGATATGAGTCAGATCGCTTTTAATTGTTTTCTTCGGGTACCTTTTGTTTGTTCTATTTTACGTCTTTCGTGCAATAATACTGTTCTTTTTTTTTGCTTTGTAAACCCTCGAGAGCATTTTGGCGTATTCGGTGAGACGTGTACATTTTTGAAAAACAAAAGTAACGAACGAGACCTGCGTTCCATACTGATTGAATTTACATCCCGGTTTTTTTCTTCTTCTTCTTTTAAATCAAACAATCAAGGGCTTTCGCTAAAACCCAAATTTTATATATATATATTTTTTTTCTTTTCTTCGTTTGTATATTTTCATGTAAAGTGTTGTTTGTGAATCTCATCCGATTTGTTTGTGATGTGATGTTATACGAAAAGTGACACAATTGATATAATATTCGAAGAAAAATAAAGTTTTTCTTGTTTCTTTCTATTTGATAAACTAGAATTTCTTAGATAACCTCGATTAGAGACGAGAACAAACAAAAAAAAAACACAAACGAAAAATGAATGCATATAAACAACATTTTCTTCGTTTGGCTATTTATAATCGATGGGCCTATCGACAACTTTATGACAAATTAGATGAATGTATCACCGATGAAAACTATCGTGCTGATAGCGGACTTTTCTTTCGATCGATTCACGGGACATTGGTTCATTTACTTCTATCGAGTAAACTTTGGTTTGCTCGGCTAACAGCATCGTTATCAAATCCTTTAAATGACGAGAAATATCCGCATGAAATTAATTCTTATTGGTCTCGGTCGTCTGAAGATTGGGAAACGGCTATCAGCGATAGAAAAGAACTTAAAACAGAGATTATGAATGAATGTGATCGATGGATAAGTTACGTTAAAGAATTAGATGAAGATAGTTTGATGAATGAAGGCACAGCAACCTATATCGATATGCAAAAAACTCAACAGACACGATCACGTGCCGAAGCATTAGATCATATTTTCAATCATAATACTCATCATCGCGGACAAATAACTGCAGCTATGACGAAATATGGAGGACGAGCAGCTGCACCAGTGATCGATTTATCCCTGATGCCGAAAGATGAATATGATTAGCCTGTTGTTTTTTATTTTTTATTTTTTAATAAACAGAACAACCGAATCATTTCGATTAGTCATTTGTTGAAGAAAGTTGTGTTTCATATCCGTATTGAGTTAGTTGTTGCATGTCATATCTACTGATTTCAAAATCGAATACTCGTAGATTTTCTCTGAGACGTGCTGGATGATTTGTTTTTGGTATTGGAATGAAATTATTCTGCAGTGACCAACGAATTAGAATTTGTGCGGGTGTACGTCGATATTTTCGAGCGAGTTGAAGAACAAATGGATCGTCTAACGCAGCACCACGTGCTAACGGCGAATACGCCATTAAATTGATTCCAAAACGACGACAATATTTAACAATATCACGTTGTTGACAAAACGGATGCAGTTCAATTTGATTAACTGCTGGCAATGGACGACCTGTTCGTCGTATAGATTCAAGATGTTGAACATCGAAATTACTGACACCAACTGAACGAATTCGACCTCGGGATCGAAGTTCAAGTAGAGTGTCATATGCTTCGAGAACATGACCACCGCGTGGTGCATGAATCAAATACAGATCGACATAATCAATCATCAGACGATGAAGACTCTGATGAAATGAATGTAAAACTTGCGAACGACCATTGGCTGTTGTGTACAGTTTAGTTGTTATAAAAAATTGATCACGCGGAATACGAGATGCTTTGAGTGCATAACCTGTTTCATGTTCATTTTCATACAATTGAGCTGTATCAAAGAGACGATAGCCTTCATTGACAGCTATTCGGATTAAACGAATCGACCAAGAACTTGCATCTACTTCATAAAGACCTAGACCAATTCTTGGCATTCGATTACCATCATTGAGTTGTATCATATTCGAATAGGAAAACGTATCTACCTTCTAGTAACTTCGCACTCCTTATATTCTACACTTATTAAACAACAACAAACTAGATACATATCAATTAATTAACAATATAGCGTCGTTACTATTCGACTTTCATTATGTCAACTACGAATTCAATATAAATTCTTCTCGCTCGCGACAAATGTTTGATTGGTTGGTGAATATGAGTAAAATTTGTGTCGGTAGATATCACTACTATGACTGTTGTTGTTGCAAATACATAGACAACTTGAAATCGATGAAAAAACAAGAAAAAGAGTGTCGGAGACGACGCATTTTTGCGGAGGATAGATTTTGGTAGCCATATTGTACGTGTTGAAATCGAGTGCTTTTTGTCTGTTCGATACTTGAGTGCGCTCTACGACTTCGGAATCATCATCATCATCTTCCTCACCAACAACAACAATTAGAAACTAAGTAAAAACGAAACGAAATTCTTTTTTTGAAAATTGAATTTTTTTTTCAATTTTCTCGTTCTAGTTCGTCGTATATTTACATAGCGCAATGGCAGCGGTAAATGTCCTTGGAAAAAAGATTTTCGGAGAAACTAATTCGGTTTTTCGTCATTTTTTAGAATGATAAACAAAAATTAAGCTTTATCGAAAATTTCGCCCTCAGTGGTGTTGCCGCTGTTGTTTCAAAAACAGCTGCTGCTCCCATCGAACGAGTTAAATTGCTCGTCCAAAATCAAGGTGAAATGCTTAAACAAGGCACAATCAGCAAACCATACAACGGTGTCATCGATTGTACCGTTCAAACATTCAGAAGCGAAGGTCTCCTTCCATTCTGGCGAGGCAATTTAGCTAACTGCATCCGATATTTCCCCACCCAAGTACGTTGCCGTTGTTGTTGTTTTTCTTCTCTTGACTTTGGCGTTTTTTTGTTTTCTAGGCGTTGAACTTTGCCTTCAAAGATAAAATCAAAGCAATGTTCAAACAAAACAAAAACGATCCATACATGGTCAACTTCGGTAAAAATATTGCTAGCGGTGGTGTTGCCGGTGCATTATCATTATGCTTCGTCTATTCACTCGATTATGCTCGAACACGTTTAGCTAATGATGTTAAAAGTACAAAGAAAGGTGGTGGTGAACGTAAATACAATGGTCTCGTCGATGTCTACAGAAAAACAATGGCTACCGATGGTATTGCTGGTCTCTATCGTGGTTTCGTTATTTCATGTGTTGGTATCATCATTTACCGTGGTTGTTACTTCGGTTTCTATGATACATTGAAACCAATCTTACTTGGTCCTGATGCCGGTATTGCCCTTTCCTTCTTACTTGGTTATGGTGTTACAGTCACATCAGGTCTTATTTCCTATCCAGTCGATACCATTCGACGACGTATGATGATGACATCAGGTCAAGCAGTTAAATACAACGGTTCATTGGATTGTATGTTCTCAATCATCCGTTCGGAAGGTGTTATGTCATTATTCAAAGGAGCTGGTGCCAATATTCTAAGAGGTATCGCCGGTGCTGGTGTCTTGGCTGGTTTCGATAAACTCGTTCAAGTTTACACCGGTATCAAAGTCGATACTAGCAGCAGCGGTTAGATCCAATAACAAATCACTTAGCAAACTGTCCTCTACTCTTTTCTGTCCGTTCATATCCTCACTATATTTTTTTTTTCGACCACTCTGAAAAAATGCAGACAACCGTAGATTTCTTATTTTTCTGGCTCTAGTACAATTTTGTTTTCTCTTTTTCTAATAAGGAGTAAATCCAACTGTAGCATCAGTGAATGTGTGCGCGTGTGTTTTCAATTCCGTTTCTTGTACTTTGTAACATCGAAATTAAGATAGAGAACAAGCAACAAAAAAAATAAGAAGACGATCCAGAATAAAAAATTTCGAAAAAAAAAACAAATGATAATGTCTTTTCTTTTTCTCTTTCTATTTTATCCTTCAGTCAAATGTTTGTTGAAGTTCAACATTGGTCAGGCGCTGGAAATCGTTTTGTGATAATTGATAATCGAAAGAAGATTTTCGATGAACAATTGAAAACGTTTGTGCCAAATCTGTGCCAACGAAAAACTTTGCCTCCTGCAGAAGGACTTCTTGTTTTACTTGATATTGACGCAGACAAATCGAGTTGTGTTTATGATTTCTACAATCCCGATGGTTCGACAGGAGTCATGTGCGGCAATGGGGCTCGTTGTGCTGTGAAATATGCTGTTGAACTCGACAAATTCGATCGAAATCTTATTCAATTAGTGCTAAACAATCGTGTTTATACAGCTAAAATTCTTGAGAATGACCATGTGGCGCTGAGTTTACCTTTGTATAAGGAATTGCGTTTGTTCGATACGTGGACATATGTCAATGTTGGCAGTCATCATGTTGTTCTCGATGCACGAGATTTTCTCGAATCGATTGATGAATTTCATCGATTCGATTTAGTCAAATTCGCTGAAGAGAAACTCGATTTCTATCGAGAACAAGTTGGTATTTCGTATTTAAATCTTAACTTTGCATATCCTATTGAGAATCAATCGACTATACATCTTCGTACGTATGAAAACGGTGTTTTCTACGAAACACAAGCTTGTGGAACAGGCGCTGTGAGCACGGCAATAACATTTTACACACGAAATGTGATTTCAAATTCTAAAATTGAATTAATTCCAACTAGTCAACGGCCTCTAGTCGTTCATTTACAAATCGGTAATGAAAACTCGAATATTCTCGGTATGATTTTAGAAGGCGATGCTCGACAAGACGCATCGGCAAGTCAATTCGATACCATTACGAGACAGTATCAATAACAATCTACGTGATCTTTGTGTTCTTTGATTCATGTGTGTAGGTGTTTTGACCTTTGGTTTGTTATCGTCAAAACAACGTCAATGATAAGCAGAAGAAAAAGAAACTTTGTTTTGTTTTTATTTTTCTGTTGATACGAGTTCATTTTTTTTTCTGTTTGAAAATAAAGATTTTGTCCTAATTCATCAACACGATGAATAACAAATAGAATTATATACACCGAAACTATTTAAATTCATTACAATCCGCTATGGTCACTGTTTTTGTGGTTGTACCACTTTTTGTTCCAGCGTCTTCGATCTTTTTTAATATTTCAAAACCTTCGATGATCTCACCGAATACGACCTAGATTTTCGAACAACAACATGTATACAATAACATTGTTTTCTTGCAAAAATAATAACCTACATGCTTATTATCGAGCCAATCGCATTTGACGAATGTAATAAAAAATTGCGAACCATTTGTATTTGAACCTGAATTTGCCATTGACAATTGACCAGCATGTGTATGTTTGAGAGTAAAATTTTCATCCTAAAACATAATTCTTTCAATTTTCCAAAATCTCTTTTCGTTTCTCTCCTCTTTTACTTTAAATGTTCGTCCATAAATTGACTTTCCTCCTGTACCATTGCCTTTCGTCATATCACCGCCTTGCGCCATGAATTCTTTGATAATTCGATGGAATGACGTATGTCGAAATCCGAAACCTTTCTCATGTGTACATAGACAACGGAAATTCTCGGCTGTCAACGGAACAATATCTGCATATAAAGTCATAACCAATCGTCCAGCTCGACTGCCATTGATTTCAATATCGAAATAGACTCGAGGATTGGCTGTTGATTTAATTCGTTTCGACAACGGTCGACCTGTATCAAAATCGATTTCATCGGCATCGACATTTTCTTTCGATGCACTGTCGTCGACTTTTTCCTTAGTTTCTCCATTATTCTCAGTTGATGATTCCGTACCAACGGTGTTCATCGATTCAGCGAGCCAAGTGTCTTCTGCCCAGACAGGTTTCGAACTGGTTTCTTTGAGTCGAACGGGTTTAGCGAGATTAACTCGAATAGCTCGGCCGAATAATTCCGAATCATTCATATTGTCGATAGCCGCAGCTGCATCTTCGGCTGTTTCGTATTCGATGAACGCAAAACCTCGATGTTTCTGCGTTTCGTAATCGATTGGAAATTGTATTTCGAAAATATCACCGAACGGTATGAAAGCTGCTTGAAGGACTTTCTCGTCGACTTCATCGGCTAAACTTCCGACATAGATCGTTCGTTTTGGATTTGCCATCTAGAAAATAGATTCACATCATCATCATCGTGCTTTTTGTTTTTAGAGTTTGCATAACAAAAGAAAAAGAAGAATTTTTTCGAATAGACTGTCTTTACATTATATACATAACACGTTTTTCCCCTCTTTTATTTTGTACGTTGTTTTTTCCGTGAGAACTCATTGGCTTTCTCTTCACGCCACGTACAAATTTCATTGTAATCACACCATTGACATTTATACGCGTCTTCGATATCGACACCGTTTGGCTCGCGTGTGCCGAGCCAAAATGGTTCCGATCGGACAAGTAAATCTTGAAGATGTTGTTCATCACGAGAGAATTCCTTTCGATGTTTCCACGTTGGGTCCGATTGAAGAATATATTCGATAGCACCATCTGAACAAAATATCATTTTGTGCGAACAAGATTTTTTCGACTTTACCTGTTGTGATTGTTGGCACTTGAAATGCCAGTCGAGCAAGTAAATCGAACGCATTTTCTAATGTTTCAACATCTCCAAAACCTTGTTGAGTGTATTCACTTTGAACAGCATCGCACAAGACTGTTGCTGGCTGAAGATTATATCGTTCGAAGTAAAGTGATTTATTGACTTGTCCTTGAATTAATTCGTCTAATAATGTTCGATAGATATTCACTTGAATCTCGTGTGTATAAGTTTGTTGAGGTTTGGGCGGCGTTTTCGATGCACGAGTTTTGAATTCGACAACTTCTAATCGATTTGTTCGCGGATCGTAATTGATCTCATCAATTATCCCACGAAAATACAAATTTCCTCCATACATATTTCCAAAAATCTGCAACATAAATCCTCGAGAAAATCCTTCTCATTTCACTCGATCATCTTACAGGCATTTCTCGAGTGATGTATTTTTCATCTGGTTTATCCCATTTCAGTAAACCATTGATACCTTGAATCATATTTAATAGCCGAACGCCATAGGAATCCTCGCGTGTTTTACATTCAACTGAAACTTTCACTTGAATTTCTAATTCACGTTCTAAATGCAACGATGTACCACGTAACATATGTGGTTTATCATCGACTCGTTTGATCTCTCCTTCATCGTTGAGAACGAATGGATAGAGAAATTTGTAGATTAATTGTTGTTCACACCAGATTTGAGCAGATAGATCCGATACGGAGAGAACGCCACGGCGATATTTGAATAACGGATTATTTGGACGTTCTTTTTTCTTTTCTTGATTTTCCGGAGGAATATTTTCGAGATTTTCAGCAAATGCTATTAATTCATCATCATTGAAATCGTCTTTTATCACAGGAACGACAGGTTTATGTACGACAGATTCACCATTCGCAGTTGAAACTGAAAATTTCGTTCGAATTCAAGTTCATTCGGCTCATTGAAAGCATTTTACCTGTCAAATCTTGCTCAATTCCATCGATAATCGGTTTAGAAAATCTCGCTGGATCGAGTTCACTTGGCATAACCGATTCAAAAATCAACTGTCGTTCATGCATTCTTCTTCTTCTATTTTCTTTCTAAAACAACAAAATCATTATATTTTCGTTTCAGTTGTTTCTGTCTTCGAATAAGTTTTATTTTTTTCAGCAAAATATCCCAATAAGAACAACAACAACAACAGCACAGAAGAAGGAAAAAAAAGAAGAAACAATCAGTTTTTATTTCGATCTAATGCAGTCATTTAGATGTCTACAAAAAGAAAACAAAAATTCTTCTCTCGTCTTTGACTTTACAATATACACAACACGAGCACAAGTTAAAGAAAAAACAAACAAACAAAAGTAATTCACAAAGAAGAAACACAAAGACAGTCCAGATTGACATGTTGGTTAACCTTTTTGTTTCGAGCCGGGCGCGAATCGACCACCGGCACCACGGACACGATTCATTGCATGTCGATGACGAGATTCGTGAAGAAATTTACGCTAAAAATTTCGAAATTACCCAGTGAATTCGATTGCAAAACGTTTGACTAAACTTACTTTACGTTCTCGAGGAATTCGTCCTTCGGCTTCGAGTTTAGCTCGAGCTGCACGTCGTTTTAAAATTCGATTATACTGTTTAGCATTGACGTACAATGGTTCTTCTTCCGTTGGCTCCGATGTCACAGCTGGTTGACTCGTTTGTTGAGCTGCTGCCGGAGCAGATGTCTGCATTTGAACTGTTTGCAATTGACCGGTATTACCAGGCACCATCTGAACAACAAAAGAAAACGAGTGAACATGACTTTGTTTTCACGAGATTTTTTTGTTTTTACCATAATAACTTGACCGTTTTGGGATGACGGTTGCATTTTAGTTGGCGTAGCTAATTGAACGATTTGCTGACCGTTGCCACCGAGTTGAAGAGCGCCAGCTGGAATAGTTATCGTTTGAGGCTGTTGTGCTGTTTGAAGGTTACTTAATTGTAGAACTAAATCGTGTGAAAAACGGAATTAGAAAGATATGCTTTTGTTGAAGAGAAATTTTACTTTGTCCGCCGACTTGAACGTATTGAGTTTGTTGAGTTTGTTGTTGTTGTTCAGCGCTTTGCAGGATGATTAATTGTCCGTCGGCTGTTTGAAGAATTTGACCAGGAGTTGAATTTGATGTCGGTGAAGAATTGGATTTCAAAATAATCTATTTCAACAAAAATCATAACGAAAATAATCGACTTAATTTTGTTAGTTATTCACCTGTTGACCACCGAGACTCGTTCGTTGTTGCATCATATCATTATTATTAAGTACAATTACATTTCCTCCTGTTGTTGGCGATGCTGTTTGTTGAACAACCTAATCGATAAGAAATGCAAATTCGTCTGTTGTTTTCGTCTTGTTCGATCGACTTACTTGCAATCCTGAATCCATTTTTGCTCAACGGACTAGAACAAAGAAGAAGTTCGTTCATGGCAAAATCGATTTCTCAATTTTCTATCTTTAAATTAACTGGTGGCAATTTACCAACCAACCCAAAATTGATTGCTACTTACATTGGTCGTAAATGGTCCAACTAGAAGAAGATTTTCACTATTGGCAAATGATGAATGTTGACGAGAGAAGAAGAAAAAAAATGTGTATGCGCGAATGTCTATACGCGGGTGTAATTGGTCGACGATGTGACTGTATGCGTGTGTGTGCTGTCTGCGTGTTGTTTCTCTTTCTTCTTCTTCGTCGTCGTTTTTTTTCGTTCGTTCTCGTATGTCGACGACTGATTCGCGCGTGAGATGGCAGTGTGTTTTCGTTTAACTCGACGGAAAAACATCGACAACAATAGCAGTCGGTCAAACACGAACAAGAAAAGAAAATTTTTCTTTTTCAAAAAAAAACAACAAAACAAAACGTGAATCATAAAGAAGATCCGATCTGATGAGTACGGCATCTATTGAAAAAGATAAAATTACGCGTCGGAGTGTTCATTTGAAACATTTTTGAATTTATTACAAGGCTCTTTTTGTTTGATGTTAATCACATGCATGAATTAGGACCTGGATTATTTCGATACATCAAAGACGAATGAAGATAATAATTGAGTATAATAAGAAACGGAGACTTATTTGACGACAAAATAAATAAAATGACGTGCTTTGAAAGACCTGAGTTGCAACAAAAAAAGAATTAATGATTAATTAAATACTAAAATAGTCATTGGAATAATCATGAACATTTTCTCGTTGAAAAATAATTCTTATTTATCCGAAAGTTCTGTTAGTTTCATGTTGAAATTAACGATTGTTGAGTACATCGAATATTCTATTTGAATAAATGAATAATAATTGTCATCGAAATTCATTAGATTCAAATTGACTCCGGAATAACCTCGAACTATCTTGACTAATTGATAAGAATCAAATGCGTGATGGTAACTTCGATATTTTCTTTTCTTTTTTTCTACTTCCGTTTTCGTCTCTAATTCTCTTGCTTTTAATGACAATTGTCGAGTCGAGCAAACGGATATTTATCGCAGTTAGTTGCGTCAAATTCAAATTCATTGATATGTCAGTGATGTAAATGGCAAAGAGAAAGTCCAAACTGAATCGTAATGCATATTTTACGAGATCAAAACAACAACAACAACAACAGTTGATTTCCATTTTTAATCGCAGAGTTTTGAGTGACACGCTAGATTAACACAAGTTTTCGACGTTTTTTTTTTGATTTCGGCTAAATTGAATATCAGATGCGTTCTCGATTGCGCATTGCAAGTTGCTTTCATGCGGAAAAAAAACTCCCAAAACGAGACTGAACTTTTAATCGACTTTGGAATAACACCATTCTGGAATATTGAAAAAGGAAAACCTAGGTCATTTTTCTCGTTTCTTCTCTCGTTTTTTCTCTATTTTTCTCTCGCGCTCTCTCATTATTTTCCCTTGGCATATATATATAAAAGACAAACTAAAGCGAGTAGTATTTTATTAAAATGATTTAGCTGCGTGAGATCGTCGTCTGTTGGTATTTACATAGAAAGAAGATATATTCTTGTTAATCACATAGATTTCGAGGAGAATTTGATCATCAAAATTCTTCTTTCTGTGAGAGGTGTTTTTTGTTGAAGAACTACTCGTTGTAATCAAATCATATTGGTAAGTTAGTTAAATATTAACTAGAAACAAGAGCAATGTCTATTTACGTTCGTGAATAAACAAAAAAATTGCTTTTTTCCCTGTCAATATGACAATCAGTGGGAGAATTGATCGGATCGCGATGAGTAAATTTATTCATTTGACTGGCATTTGTCTTCGTATTCGAAGAAAGATCGAAACGTTGCTTTTATTTTCCGTTTTTTTTCAGATTAACATTTGTATTGTTATTATTGCAAATCAAAATGCTAAAATTTATCTGCACATTTACGATTTTCTTTATCGTGCTTTCGATTTTCTCGATGAATGAAGTCGAAAGTCGAGCAGCATCACCCGTTCGTAGAACAAACTTTTCCTAATTGTCAAAGTTAATCGATTGGATTTCGTTTTAGCGTTTAGAAGGTGTACCAACATATGTTCGTTTTGGTCAAGGTCAAATGAACATCGATAGCAGCAATGAAGATGAACAAGGTTTTATTCATTCGAAACGAAAAAGTGAACTTTTATCATCATTATATGGTTTACCCTACGCTCTTGTCAACCGACGTAATGCCAGTTAAATACACAAAAAAAAACAATCATCAATCGAACAAAGACAAGATCTTGACTCTCTATTTCTCCTCATCTCCTTCTCTAGCTTTGTTTCATCTTCTTGGCATAATTGTGCATGTTAATCAGCAAAATTTAAAAGGCAAAAAAAAAATCATTGTTTTGAAAACAAATAATAAATAAAGTCTAATTATCCATTACGTCGCTGCCAAACTGTTAAACAAATCGTTGCGAATATAACCGAGAACGTTGTTAAAACATTCAATCTAATATAAATAATTAATTTGTTATTGAAAGAAATAAACGAATGCGATCTTACGTTGTGTTTATACTTTCAGCTGCATCTTCCCAATCATCGCCGTATCCACCGGCTTGTGAGAAGAATTCAAGAGGAATAGGTCCTCCACAGCAAAAAGGCTTTCCTTGTTCGTCTAAAATACACGGAAATCTCTTGTTTCCTTTTATTTTGAGTGCAAAAATGAACGGTTGAGTTTAACCTTCACAACAATTGTCGGCTTCGGATATGCGGCATTCGATTTCAATTGGACATTGAACTAATTGGCCAGATATATTACACGTGCCGAATCCATTGGCATCGAGAGTTTGATTTACAAGAGTCGCATTTAAATCTTCTTGAATACAATAGAATACTGTTGGCGCTTTGCCGTCGACCAACGCTGGTGGAGTACGATCTTGAGGTGGATAACCATAGTTATCTAGATGAGAACAATTCAGTTTCTCTTTCGGTAAATTCAATGTGTTTTCTTACGATGATAATATCCATGCGGATAGCCAACGTAAACAACTCGACTACTTGTACCGCCATAGAAACCTTGATTGTATTTTCGTCGTTGATAGTATCGTTTGCCAAAACGAGCAGCATGAGGCAAAAATCCTTTTGCTGAACGTGCCCAAACACTGCTTCCACCACCACCACCACTACCACCACCAATGTGTGTAAATGTTCCTAGAAACTATAACGTTCTTTTCAATTCATTGAATGATTTGTTGGCTTACGGATTTTATTGGAGAGACCGATTCTACTTCCACTCGAACCAGTACCAATTGATGATGGTTTGTGCATAAATGTACGAAGTGATTGACGAACTCGAAAGCTACTACCACTTCGTGCTGATGATATTCGACTGCTACTGCCTAGAATATAAAACTGAGCTAATATGAGAAAATAATTTGTGTATTACGGCTAAAAATTCTTGATCCACCAGATGATGTTGATCGAAAACGACCGCCGCTGAATCGACTGCTTCCACCGGAACGACTTCCACCAAAACGACTTCCACCGAAACGACCTCCCCCGCCACCACGGGCTCCACCACCACCACCTCCTCGGCCTCGTCGGAAGCGTCTCAATATTT
>ERZ778019.1273-NODE-1273-length-35985-cov-7.074812_pt1 | contig 35985 bp, 32 predicted proteins | sample MGYA00375749_ERZ778019 | MGnify/ENA primary metagenome ERZ778019 (study PRJEB29350, sample SAMN05389821) | bioreactor metagenome | isolation source: Ammonium sulfate bioreactor | place: South Africa: University of Cape Town | collected 2014-03-17 ... | reverse complement strand
ATGTAAAGATCGACGCATTGCTGTGGAAGAATTTCCAGGCGACGACGAGCTGGATGAACGACGACTTCGAGGTGTATACGTTTGTCCTTTTCCGGAGCAGGCCGGATATACCCGCCCTGCGCCGGCAGCTGGATGTCATCTCCAGGATCTATGTACAACCGGAGCTGGATAGCGCGGATGCGTCGGGATACGGGGTGCGGTATGAGGTGGAGATGCTGCGGGATGAGCATTTTAGTAAGGGAAAGATAGCCGACTCGCCGAAGGGCAGCCGGCAGTTCAATACCATTTTTTCGGCTCTGGCGGTATTTATCCTGCTGGTGGCCTTATTGAATTATGTCAACCTCTCCACGGCCCGGGCGGAGGAGCGTGCGAGAGAAGTGGCGGTGCGGAAGGTGGCGGGAGCGAGTCCATTGCAGCTGATGGGTCAGTTTATGGGCGAGTCGTTCTTTCTTATGGGGATAGCCTGGCTGCTGGCCATCGGGATGGCGGAGCTGGCGATACCTTTTTTCAACAGACTGCTGGAGGCGCATATTTCGTTGGGAGATGGAAGCTCTCTCTTCTTTTTTATACTGGCCTTCCCATTGACGGCCATATTGGCGGGGGCCTGGCCGGCCTTTGTATTGTCGGGTTTTCAGCCGGTGAAGGTATTGAAAGGGCTTGCGGTCCAGCAGAAGGGCATCGGTTTGCGAAAAGTGCTGACGGTGGTGCAATTCGTCATTGCGCTGGCGATGCTGACGGGGACTGTGGTCATCTACTGGCAGATGCATTATATACTCCATAAGGACCTGGGCGCCGACAGGAGCCAGGTGCTCAATATATCGATGCCGGGGGATTCCCTGGCGCGCCGGCAGGTTGGCACCTTTAGTCAGGCGGTACGGCGTGAGACGGGTGTAGAGGGGGTGTCGCTGGGCAGCGGCATACCGATAGAAGGCGTAATGATGGGTGGTACAACGGTGAATTGGCATGGAAAGAAAAAAGAGATCCTCTGCAATTATTTTTTTATCGATCCGGCGCTGATACCGTTGCTGCATATGAAGATGGCAGCGGGACGGAATTTCTCGGACAGCCTGCGTACAGACAAAAAAGAGGGTTTCCTCATCAACGAGGCCTTTGTGCGGGCGATGGGATTTCATTCGGGTGTGGGGCAGCCCATCGAGATGGGCAATCGCAAAGGGAAGGTGGTGGGAGTGGTAAAGGACTTCTTTTTCAAGTCGCTGCACAATATGATCGAGCCGGTGGTGATGGTGTATATCGACAGTGCGGCACCCAACTGGTCGGTGCTGGCAAAGACATCTCCGGCGGCGCTCCCGAGACTGAAGCGTCTCTGGACAGCGTATTTTCCTTCGGAGCCTTTTAACTATTATTTTATGGACGAGAGCTTTGACGGACAGTATAAGGATGACCGTATCATGATGACGCTGTTCTATGGGTTTACATTGTTGTCGATATTTATTTCCTGTATGGGGTTGTATGGGTTGGTATCGCTGATCACGGTGCGGCGTACGCGTGAGATCGGGATACGAAAAGTGTTGGGGGCTTCAGGAAGAAGCCTGGTGGTGCTGGTGACCCGGGAGTTCATCTTGCTGATAGGCTGTGCGGCGCTGGTGGCTTTGCCGCTGGCGGGGTGGGGGCTGCAGCGGTGGTTGGGTTCCTATGCCTATCATACTTCTCTGAATGGGTGGATGTTTGGGCTGCCGCTGCTGGCGCTCATTCTTATCACACTGTCTGTCACGGGCTTGCAGGTGATGCGTGCCGTTCGTACCAATCCGGTGGAGAGCTTGAAGGCGGAGTGAGTATCTTTGCAGGCATATGACAACAACCTCTCCCCGTCCCAATTGGTCGATGGCGTTGGGTCTGCCGCTGCTGGTGATGCTTATTTGCTCTCTCATCGTGTATAGTCCATTTTTCGCAGCGCACAGTACGCGTCTGTCTACCGCTGTTGTGTTGGACCTGACGGTGACCGCGCCACTGTTGTATTTCCTTGCCATACGCAGGACGGCTGTGTCCAGGATGACGGTGATACGGGTCTTTGTGGCGGGCGTGTTGGTAGCGGGATTGTTGCTTGGCGGGCGTAGTCCATTATTACGCGGTATCAAGACCTGGATCTCGCCTGTCGTGGAGGCAGCGGTGGTGATCACGGTGATCTGGAATATACGTAAGGCGAGACGACGGACGGGACGCGGAGAGATGGAAATGCTGACGCATCTGCGGAGTATTGCGGCGAAGATCTTTGGTAATGAACGGATAGGTGATGTGCTGGGGTCGGAGCTGGCGGTAATTTATTATCTGTTTAAGGGGAGAGCTGCGAAAGGCGGGTTTTCGTATGCTCGTGCGAGTGGTGCGGGGCCGGTGTTGGGTGTTTTTTTGATGGCCATGCTGGCGGAGGGTATAGGACTACATTTTTTGATCGTCCGTTGGAGTGTTGTGACGGCCTGGATATTGACGGGGCTTAGCGCCTATACGATGCTACAGCTATATGCACATATGCGGGCGATGAAAGCGAGGCTGATACAAGTAAGGGATGGGATGTTGTATCTCCGTAATGGGCTGGCGGCGGATGTATGTGTGCGGATAGATACTATCGAAGAGATCACGCTGACGACCCGGACGGTGCGGGGAGAAGAAGCGTTGAAGCTGGCTTTGTTTGGGGCGCTGGAGGGGCACACGGTGCGTATACAGCTGTCTGAACCGGTGACGGTAGTCCGTATGTTCGGCATCCGACGGCGGGCTTCGGTGTTGTTGTTTGCGGTGGACAGGCCGGAGGAGTTACGCGATGCCATCACGGAGAGGAGATCATAGGAAAGGTCCTTCTACGGGCACTGAATGTACCGCGGCCGCCATCTCCTTTATGAGGGTAGCGTCTTTCTCGATGGCGTTGCCTACGACGATGACATTTGCGCCTGCCCGGCAGTTGCGGTAAGCTTTTTCCGGATCGCGGATACCCCCGCCAACTACCAGCGGTATATCGATGTGGGTGGCCACGGCTGCAATCATTTCTTCCCGGATGGGGTGCCGTGCGCCGCTGCCTGCGTCCATATAGATCAATTTCATACCGAGCATCTCTCCTGCCATGGCGGTGCAGAGTGCGATCTCATTCTTATCGGCGGGGATGGGCACGGCATTGCTGATATAGGATACGGTGGTGGGAGCCCCTCCATCGATGACCATATAGCCGGTGGAGATGATCTCCAGCCCGCTGCTACGTACGGCAGGCGCGGAAATTACATGCTGACCGATGAGCAGCTCGGGATTTCTTCCAGAGATGAGCGATAAATAAAGAAGACCATCGGCATAGCGGGAGATCTGGGAGGGGGTGCCGGGAAAAAGAATCACAGGAATGGAGCAGTTCTTGCGGATACGTTGAACTACCTCATCGAGGTGGTTGGAGATAACAAGACTTCCGCCTACCAGGAGATAATCTACCCCTGCGTTGACGGCGAGGTCTGTGAGCTCGTCAATTTTTGCCGCATTCACATTGTCCGGATCTATCAGGACGGCGAAAGACCGCTGTCCCTTTTTTTTCCTGGCCAACAAAGACTCGTAAATAAATTGCTTCATTCGCTGATTACCGTTGGTAGTAAATGTACGCCCTCGGCGCTCTATGCAAAAATGCGAAAAGTTTTCCGCTTAAGGGAGTAAAATCCGTGGAAATGTGCATTTTTATGCGAACTTCCCGCGTACAACAAATGTAGTAGATTTTTACTATCTATGTAAATAGCTTATGGAACCATTAACAATCATTAACAATACACAGCAACAACAATTCCAGGTAAGGGTGGATGGAGAATTGGCCTACCTGGAATACCGTATGTACAAAGGGGACATAGCGCTCATGCATACGGAAGTGCCGGATAAATTAGGCGGCAAGGGTATCGCGTCGGCGCTGGCTGTTTATGCCCTGACCTATGCGCGGGAGCATAAGATACCGGTGATGGTCTACTGCCCCTTTGTCGCCAGCTGGTTGAAGAAACATCCAACTGAATTCAGGGATGTACTGGACCCCAAATACAGGGATGACCATCCCAATCTGCAACGATAACCACTGCGGAGGGCAACCCGGCGAGGCCGACAAGGGTAACAAAGTGCGTACAGCGATCCTCGTTATAGGCGTATGTAGGTAGCTACCTGCAGCACATGATTATTGATAGAATTGCTGCCTGCCCCACTGATGTATTGATTAAGATAGCCCGTCTCCACATCAAACTGTTTGCTGCAGCGATAGCCCAATGCCAGATAAGCCCTGTTCTGATCAAAGACCTTTCCATTGACGGGGGATGGGTCTCCGATATTGAGGAATATCTCGTTCTGGACGGCGGCAAAGAAGCCCTGTGTAAAAGCAGGCGCTGTTATGGTATGCGCTCCTCCAAAAGGAATGACGGCGCGGGTGAAGTAGCGGAGCCTGCCCGCATATACATTTTTATCGTGTACCAGCGAACCATCTTCAGCATGGTGTTTGGGGATATAGCGTTGCTCGAGCCGCAACCGGTGGGAGATGGCGGTGTTACGGGCATGATGACCAAGACGAGTGGTATGGGTATAGATCAGCTGCTGCCAGGTGCGATGTTCGGGTAAATAGCCTGTAACGCCGCTGGATATACGTTGCTGGGGTATATAAGCGTAGCCGACGGTGCCTGTCAGGGAGGGAGTGAAATAAAAGTTGACGCCGGGACGGAGCAGCAGGGCATTCATCTGGCGCCACTGATCGGTGGATCTGAACTGGGCGTCGAAATAGAGGCCAAATTTTGGGGACAGCTTATAATTTTGGAAAGTGGCGAGCCAGCCTGTGAATTGAGTTTGTGCATGGGCCGGCCGGATGCCGATGATGGTCAGGAATATCATCATCAGGGTCAGTTGGATGGTGTTCTTCATCCCACAAAAAGAGGGAATAATTCTTTAAAGAAATTGTAAAATTTTTCGGCTCATCGACGATAGGCATTGATAGGCAGTCGCTTGCAATCAAGGGGGCTGGAACAGCCTGTTTTGAAGTAGCATGTTCGCGACTTCGGGAAATACCACTCCTCCTTCGTAAATTTACGAGTATTCGATGGGGGCGAAAATGGGCCATTTTTTAGCGTCCCGGCTTCCAAATTTTTGTTAACAGGGTCAAACGCAAGGTAGACGGGGAAAGGAGCTATCTTTTGCACATTTGGTGGAAAAACGGGCCCTTGCAATCCGGGATCAAAAAAATACTTTCGTTATCCCACCCTACCCGTCGAAAACGCGTCTAAAAAATCTATAAATCTGGTACTTTAAATCAGGCATTGACTTATGGCAACCAAAAAGCAATCCACGAAGGGCATGCAGTTCCCCCGCCGCAATACGAAGGACAATGTGAATGTATTCGATCAGTTCGCCTATGACTATCGTACGTCCGTGATCAGGAATCCCAGCGGGGAAGTGGTTTTTGAGATGAACAATGTGGAAGTGCCCAAACAATGGAGCCAGATCGCTACGGACATTCTCGCACAAAAATATTTCCGCAAGGCGGGCGTGCCTCAGCAGGACGGATCATTGGGAAGGGAGACCTCGGTGAAGCAGGTGGCGCATCGTATGGCCAATTGCTGGCGGGTATGGGGTGAGCGTTATGGTTATTTTGCCAGCCCCGATGATGCGCAGGTGTTTTACGAAGAGTTGGTCTATAGTATCCTGGACCAGGCCTGTGTACCCAATTCCCCTCAGTGGTTCAATACCGGCCTCCATGAGACCTATGGTATTACGGGCAAGCCTCAGGGACATTATTTCGTTGATCCGGCTGATGGCGAGCTGAAGAAATCCACTTCGGCCTATGAAAGGCCACAGCCTCATGCCTGCTTCATCCTCAGCGTGGAGGACGACCTTGTCAATGACGGCGGTATCATGGACCTCTGGGTCCGGGAAGCCCGGATCTTTAAATACGGATCGGGAGTAGGCACCAATTTCTCGGCCATTCGAGGAGAAAACGAGAAGCTCAGCGGTGGGGGGACTTCCAGCGGTTTGATGAGCTTCCTCAAGATAGGTGACAGGGCGGCGGGTGCGATCAAGTCGGGTGGCACCACACGCAGAGCTGCCAAGATGGTCTGTCTCGATCTGGATCATCCGGAGATCATGGAGTTCATCAACTGGAAAGTGGAGGAGGAAAAGAAAGTGGGGGCCCTTATTGCAGCGGGCTACCCCAGTGACTATGAAGGAGAAGCCTATCGTACTGTGTCGGGGCAGAACTCCAACAATTCCATCCGTGTGACAAATGATTTTTTTGACAAGCTGGCCAAGGGCGAGGACTGGGAATTGACCGCCCGCAGCGATAAAAGAATAATGAAGCGCATTCCCGCCAAAGAAGTCTGGAACCAGATTGCGTACGCAGCATGGCGTTGTGCGGACCCGGGTACCCAATACGACACCACCATCAATGAGTGGCATACCTGCCCCGAAGGTGGCCGCATCCGGGCCTCCAACCCCTGCTCCGAATACATGTTCCTGGACAACACGGCATGTAACCTGGCTTCTGCAAACCTCCGCCGTTTCTACGATGAGAACACCAACACTTTCGATGTGGAAGGGTTTGAGTATTGCTGCCGTCTGTGGACGACGGTGCTGGAGGTATCGGTACTGATGGCTCAATTCCCTTCAAAGGAAGTGGCTCGTCTGTCTTATGACTATCGTACGCTGGGTCTTGGCTATGCCAACCTGGGCTCCATGCTCATGATCATGGGCATTCCTTACGACAGTGAAGAGGCTCGCGGCATTGCCGGAGCTATCACCGCCATCATGACGGGCGTAGCCTACAAGACCTCTGCCGAGCTGGCTGCTGTCCTTGGGCCCTTCCCGCGTTATGAAGAGAACAAGGAGCATATGTTGCGGGTGATGCGCAATCACCGGCTGGCGGCCTATGACGCGGATGAGTATGAGGGTCTGGGGATCAAGCCGCAAGGGATCAAAGCCCGCTATTGCCCGGACTATCTTCTCAAGGCAGCCACCAAGGCCTGGGATGAGGCGGTGCAATTGGGCGAGAAATACGGCTATCGCAATGCGCAGGCGACGGTGATCGCACCTACGGGCACTATTGGACTGGTCATGGATTGCGATACCACCGGTGTCGAGCCCGACTTTGCCCTTGTCAAATTCAAGAAGCTGTCGGGCGGCGGCTATTTCAAGATCATCAACCAGTCTGTGCCTACGGCGCTGAAGAACCTGGGTTATGCAGACAAGCAGATCGACGCCATCGTAAAATATGCCGTAGGAACGGCCTCGTTTGCAGGCGCTCCTGCCATCAACCACCAGTCACTGAGCGAGAAGGGATTTATCGCAGAAGAGATCAAAAAGCTGGATGCGGCGGTAGGCTCGGCATTCGAGATCGGCTTCGTATTCAACGTATATACGCTGGGTGAAGAATGCCTGCAACGACTGGGATTCAAGCCCGAGCAATATTATAATTTAGAATGGAGCCTGCTGGAAGCGCTTGGCTTTACGGCGGAGGAGATCGAGAAGGCCAACGATTATGTGTGCGGTACGATGACGGTGGAAGGTGCGCCTTACTTAAAGGATGAGCACCTGGCCGTATTCGACTGTGCCAACAAATGCGGTAAAAAAGGTCAGCGCTATATCCATGCACATGGTCATATCCGTATGATGGGTGCGGCACAGCCCTTTATCAGCGGAGCTATTTCCAAGACGATCAATCTCCCGAACGAGGCTGCTGTAGAAGATATCGCGGATGCCTATATGCTGAGCTGGCAGCTGGGTCTGAAGGCCTGTGCATTGTACCGCGATGGCTCCAAGCTGTCGCAGCCGCTGAGCACCAAGTCGGACAAGAAAAAGAAAGAAGGCGAAGAAGAAAAACAATCTACTGCTGCCGAAGCGCCGGCTGCACAGGAGTCGATGATCGTGGATATGAGCAAGCTGACGGTACAGGAGCTGCTGGAAGAAGTGCAGAAGCGAGTGCAGGCTTCTCCGGATACAAAACTGAAAAGAGCGCTGGCTACCATCGTCGAGCGGAGGACACTGCCAGCCAAGCGTCGGGGCTTTACCCAAAAAGCAAAGATCAACGGACAGACGCTCTTTTTGCGTACGGGAGAATACAGCGACGGCACGGTGGGTGAGATCTTTATCGACATGGCAAAAGAAGGGGCAACGATGCGCAGTCTCTCCAACTGCTTTGCCATTGCGGTCTCGATCGGACTGCAATACGGTGTTCCCCTGGAAGAGTTCGTAGAAAAATTTGTCTTTACCCGATTTGAACCATCGGGTATGGTAGACCATCCCAATATCAAGAGCACGACCTCGATAGTGGACTTTATCTTCCGCAGCCTGGCGTATGAATATTTAGGAAGAACGGACCTGGTTCATGTGCTGGACCGGCCTGAAGTCGCCAATACGGGTACGGATGACTGGGATGAGATACCCTCATCACTGGAATATGACAAGAGCACTCCCGAGCTCAGCGATGTACGGATCGTGGCAAAGGCCGGGGGAACTTCCTCTCCGGGTGGCGGGGCCGGAGCGTCGGCGGCCAGGGCCTCCAAGGCTGCGGCGGGGGCGGTAAAGGCGGAAACGAGCCTGGATGCGGTCAATGCGGCTGCCAAGAGCATGCAGAGCGACGCACCGGCCTGTAATACCTGCGGGCATATCACCATCCGGAGCGGCACCTGCTATAAATGTTTGAACTGTGGGAATAGTATGGGGTGCAGCTAAGGTCGGCGGCCGCCTCCCGGCCGGTAGGCCGGGGGCGGGAAATCGGTTAAAAAATGTCTCTACGGTAACTTAATCATAAACATTTCGCAAATCCCTCCATTTCCATGGGGGGATTGTCTTTTTATCCCCAGACCCCTAAAATTATGGTTATTTTATTCACCCCGATATTAGTATTTTCAAACCATAACGGGAGTAGGCGTACATAATACTTTGTATTTATTTTCGTTACATATAGGACCCTAGGTCCTATGTCCGAAGGACAGACATTAGATATTTCCGGAGAAAGGGGTACATTTTTTTAATACCCGTTCGACGGAAGTTCACTTAATCCATAATAACCTAAATTGAAAAGCATGAAACGTATCCTGGTGGCCCTCGTCGTAATTTCATTCTTAGCTTCCTGTAGCCGTAGCGTTACACCTGGCGAAGCAGCATCACATCATTATGGTAGTTGCAGGAGTGTCCGTTAAAGATATACCTGAACAGATCGAACTATAGTCTGGCCAGACAACTATTTCATTGGCTATCCCGCGGGCTGCGGGATAGCTTTTTTGTTTTCGGCCTTTCGGTGAAATACACCTTCTGACCGGGGCCGGGGGTATACTTTTTTCCTTTATTTTTACCGCTCACAATCTACACATGGAGGAATGACAATTCAATTTGGTTACAACAAAAAGCAGGTGCTGGATGGATTACGCGGTCACTTTTTTGGCCAGCCGGAGATCAGGTTCATCGTCATCATCATCAACGTCTTTGCTATCTTGTCAGCTATACTATTGGCCCTCAAGAAGATACAAGTCCTTCCTTTTCTGCTTTTCTCTCTTTTATGGTTCTTTCTCTGGCTGTCCATCCGGAGATTTCTCCCATTGAGCATTTATAGGCGCAATTCCACCTTTCAGGACCATTTTACCCTTAGTCTGGGCGATGAGGGTATCCTCCTGGAGACCAAGAAAGGGCGTCAGCAATGGAACTGGGAGACCTTTAGCGCCTTCAAGGAGACGGCCTATTTCTTTCACCTGTATTTTACGTCCCGGAGTTTTTTTCTCATTCCCAAGGATTCCTTTAAGGACATTACGGAGATACAGTCTGCCCGTCAGCTGCTGAAAAGCCATATAAAGCGGTGATAGAGCAGAAACTTAATTCCCCATATAAGATTAGTTTTCTACCTTGCCCTGGTCATGACCAAGCTCTCTTTCAACAATACGCATAATACATTCTACAAATCCTTAAAAACATCTGTAGATCAATACTTTAGCGGTAGCCATCTTAGGAAGACAGGGGACTGGCGCCTGTACACAAAAACGGGGGTGCTGATACCCGCCGCTGTCCTTATTTACCTGGGTTTATTGTATGCCTTCCGATCCACTGGATCGACTTTGTCCTGGTGGGGCTGGTCAGCGGGCATCCTGTTTAGCGGATTGCTTGGGTTCATACTTGCTTGTATTGGGTTCAATGTCATGCATGATGCCTGTCATGGCAGCTACTCCAGTCGGAAATGGGTCAACGGGCTGATGGGACTTTCGCTCAATGCCCTGGGGGGGAATGCCTTTATCTGGAAGTTCAAACATAATATCATCCATCATACTTATACGAATGTAGATGGTATAGACGATGATATTGCCAAGAGTCCTTTCATGCGGCATTGCGAGAGTCAGAAATGGGTTCCAGCCCATCGTTTCCAGCATATTTATGTAGTCTTTTTTTATGCTCTCTCTTCTTTTCTTTGGGTGGCGATGCTGGACTTTTCTAAATATTTTTCACGAAAGATCGTCTCTACGCCCCTTTCCAAAATGGATCTCAGGGAACACTTTATATTCTGGCTTAGCAAGCTGCTGTATGCTGTTTTTTATGTCGGACTGCCGGTGTATTGTGTAGGCTGGGGAGCCTGGGCTATCGGGTTCATCTGTATGCATATTGCGCTGGGGTTTACCCTGGCGATCGTATTTCAGCTGGCGCATGTGGTGGAGGGGCCTGAATTTCTTCATATCGGGATAAATGAGACGAAGAAGGTGGAAGAAGAATGGGCTGTACACCAGGTGAGGACGACGGCAAATTTTGCTCCGCGTAATAAGATCATCTCCTGGTTTGTCGGCGGATTGAATTTTCAGGTAGAGCACCATCTATTTCCTCGTATCAGCCATATACATTATCCGGCGATCAATCGTATCGTTAAGAAAACATGCCGGGAGTTTGGTATCGAATACAATGAATTCCCGACCATGCGGGAAGCCATTCGTTCCCATTTCAGCCAGATGCGGCAATTGGGGAAAAAGCCTTTTTAGAACGGACCGGAGGCCGTTTTTGGACATTTAATATAGTTCGATGATACCGTCGACGGGAGTGGTCCGGGTCGTTGTTTCTGCGCGAGCGGGAAAGGGGCGTGCGGGCAGCATACCGATGGGATGAAGGAACCTGGTCCTGGCCGGTCTGGCAGACCTGGATGGGATCTCCTTTGGACAGCTGAGCGCGGTCAGGGAAAATAATGTTAGCAACGGCAGCTTGATGCAGAAGGATCTCATGTGACGAATAATGACAGCATCAATTTACTCCTTTTGCAGACGGATATTCCTTTTATTCAACCAACGACTGGGACTGGAGGCTAGACGCCTCTTTCGAGGAGGCCGATGACGAGCTCTTTATAGCTCCTGCCGATGGGGATCTGCTTGTTGTTGATCTCCACATCCGTTGCCGTAAAGGCGTTGATCTTATCCTTGGCTACGATGAAGCTGCGGTGTATGCGGATGAAATTGTTCCTGGACAGCAGCTCTTCGATGGCGCTGAGCTGAAATTTGGTGAGGATGTTCTTATCCCGGGTGGTGATGCGCACATACTCCCGGAGACTTTCGATATAGAGTATCTCGTCGAGAAAGACTTTTACCTTCTTCTTGCCGACGGAAAAGAAAAAATAGGTCCTTTCTCTTGTATCGGTTGCCGGAGGGAGGGCTACGGATTGCTCCAGCTTGTTGACTGCCTTGAGAAAACGGCTGAACCGGATGGGCTTTAGCAGATAGTCCACCACGTTGAGCTCGAATGCCTGCAGGGCATAGTCCTTATAGGCGGAGATGATGATGACGCGGGGTGGATTGCGCAGCGACTCGAGGAACTCCATGCCCTTCAGCTTGGGAAGGTGTATGTCCAGGAAGAGGAGGTCGATCTTTTCATTCTGCAGCAGCTCCATGGCATAGATGGCATCGGCGCATACGGATCGCAGTTCCAGGAAAGGCACCTGCCGCATGTAGTCGGTCAGTATTTCGGCGGAGAGGGGTTCGTCCTCTACGATGAGACAGCTATATTTCAACATGGCTTTCCAAATTTAAAAAAAGGTTGACAGTGAAAAGATTGTCTTCATTAAGCACTTTGAGATCATAGTCCTTATAGCTGAGCTCGAGTTGTCTTTTTACGTTGACCAGGCCGATGCTGGCGCCATTGCTGCTGTGCTGGTCATTGTCCTTTGTATTTTCGATACAGAATCGCAGCTGCCCATTCTTTACCGAAATGTCGATCTGTATAAATGACTCGAAGCGTGTCTCGCTGATGCCGTGCTTGAATGCATTCTCCACAAAAGGCAGCAGCAGGAGAGGGGTGATCCGATAGCCGCTCCCGTCCAGGGATTTGTTAAAGCTGACGGAAAGCCTGTCGCTATAGCGGATCATCTCCAGCTCCAGATAATCTTCTATGACCTTTATCTCTTCGGCCAGGGTGATCAGATTGTTGCTGGATTCATAGAGTATGAACCGTAGCAGCTCGGACAGCTTCATCACCACCTCTGCGGTGTCGTCGGACTTCTTCCTGGCCAGGCCATAGATATTGTTTAGGGTATTGAGCAAAAAATGGGGGTTGGTCTGGTTGCGGAGAAACTTCAATTCAGCCCCTAATTTTTCTTTTATCAGGCTCTTTTCCCTCTCCTTGCCGGCCAGCTGGATGCGTACAAATTTTATCGTGGCGGCCAGCCCTGCTATAAACCCGATGTCCATGGTGGCTACGATGACATTGGCAATGCCAAAAGTATTTCCATCGGCAATGGCGCCTCCATAGACAATCGCATACAGGATATAATGCGATCCCAGCCTGTAGCCTATGACACAGCCTGCAAAGACAAGGATGATCTCGGTGACGATCCTGTTCATGGGTTGCAGCCCGGTGGAGATCCTGGGTATGGATACATAGAGCACAAAATAGCTGAGCGTCAGCTTCCAGGGCATATTGATCAGGGCGGCCTGTACGGCAATGCCCAGCATCTTCATAGGGGGAATGTCCTTGAAGGCGGGACCTACCCAGGTATAGGCCAGCAACGTATCCTGCACTACATACAAAACCCAGAACGCGATATGCAACCAGACCCTTCTCATGGATCATAAAAGTCGGAAAAAAAAGCCGTCGGCGTCCTAAAATTTGCCGGATAACGGCTGCCGTCGCACGAGCAGCAGCCATTGACCTACGAACACCGCTCATGTAGGAAACCGGTCTTTATGGGATCGGTGGCTGTGCACCCGTAGAGTGGCCAGGCGGGTGTGTGAAAGATAATGGATATTGGGGGTATGATAACTCCCGGTCAAAAATACGCGGTCCGAATCATGTTTGGGATCCCCTGGATCGTCTTTGCGATACAGCATTATATGTATGCGGACTTTGTGAGTACGCTGGTGCCGGCGTATATGCCGTGGAGGTTATTCTGGGCTTATTTTACCGGGACGGCCATGCTGGCGGCCGGGGTGAGCTTTATCATCGGCAGACAGGTGCAGTTGGCGGCATTCCTGCTGGGCTGCCTGATGATACTGTATCTCCTGATGGTGCATCCGCTGTTGATATTGCCTGAGCCACAGGTGGGGCAACACTGGATGAGGTTCTTTCAGGATATCGCCATCATGGCTGCGTGCTTTGCGCTGGCTTCGTCCAGAAGGAAGGTGATCGTGCGCTATTGTTATGCACTGCCATTTATCATATTAGGCGCCCAGCATTTTACGCACAATGCCTCTATGACGGCGAAAGTGCCAGACTGGGCGCCTCTTCAGTATTTTTGGGATTATGTCATCGGACTGACGCTGATAGGCGCCGTCTATGGCATGCTGTTTACCTCCAGGAAGCGCTGGACGGCCGGTACGTTAGGGATCATTCTGACTGTGCTGGCCTTGCTCCGGCATGTACCGTTGATGATAAAGGACCCTCACAACCCCGTCGAATGGACGGGCGCGTTTCTGGATATTGCGCTGGCCGCGGGGGCTTTTATCATAGCCGAGACGGTGGATCGCTAGGGCCGGCCATCATTGGTTGACCGATGCGACGGGGCCAGCTACTTCTATTTAGGTTTGTATTTTGCTTCTTCGATGATGCGGCGGACGGGGGTATGCATGAGCGTTTCGGGAGTGATGCCGTCGTGCTGCTGTACGTATTTCTTCACGATGTTCCAGCCCACCCACGTGCCGACATTGCCGGGAGAGGCGTCGGGCATTCCAAGGGTTTTGGGTCCTTCACCGATGTAGTTCTTTATGATGTCGGGATCGATGGTATAGAGGTCGGTGTTCTGCAGAAAATAATTCCATATGCCCACTTCATTGGTGGAGCACCATTTGAGTTGCGCATTGGTGAAACCGGTGATGATGCTGTCGGGTGCAGACGGGAGGAGTTTGCCGGACAGCCACCAGTATCTTCCTCTTGCGACCATCTGCTCGATCATGGGACGGCCGTCGCTGCTGTCGGGGAAAATATCCTGCGCCAGGACGGTGACGCAATTGGGAGTGATGTATTGGGGTTCAAATCTGCGGGAGATATAAATGGGATACATGTCTTGTCCTTTTCCGCTGAGATAGAAGGAGAAATTTCCGCCGGCATAGGACTGCAGGCCGATGGCAAGCGTATATTTTGTTATGGCCACGCCGGGTGCGTCAAAGGGGCCGATATAGGTCACCACTTTTTGAGGAAGGGCGTAATGAGGGAAATAATATTTTATATATCGAAAGCCTTCGGTGAGGTCTTTTTCCAACCAACGGAGGTCCGGGTATTTCTTTTCCAGCGAGTCCTTTACGGACCGATAGCTTACGAGAAACTGGCGGCTGGCAGCGAGGGCTATGGTGCTGCTGTCTGCGGGTACCCCGAGAATATTGTATAAAAAATCCGGCATGAAATAAGGATACCCGCTGGCGAGCCTGTCAAGACCGGGCTCCATATTGTTTGAGTCGAGGGAGAACCAGGCGGTGTCAAAGCGGATGATCTGTACGGGTTTCACCTTTACGCCGGAGAGGTCGGGGCCATTACCGCCGCCACAGGAAGATAGTAAAAAACTGAAAATGAGGGCAATCCCCAACAGGGATAGATTGAGGCTGCGGGGGAAGGGCCGATGTGGGGCGTTGACAGTCGTGCGTGAATGGTTCTTCATACTGCGAAATAACGTGAATACCATGATATTAGTGTAAATTTGGGGTATGAAGATCGCACTGGCCCAACAAAATTATCACATCGGGAATTTTGAGGAAAATACCCGTAAGATCATCGAAGCCATCCGGCAGGCCAAAACGGCGGGCGCCGACCTGGTGGTATTCTCCGAACTATGCGTTTGCGGCTATCCTCCCAGGGACTTCCTGGAGTTTGAGGACTTCATCGCGCAATGTTATACTTATCTGGACCGCATAAAAAAGGAGGCGGACACGATCGGGGTCATTGTGGGGTCGCCGGCGCGTAATGCCGCTCCGCAGGGAAAGGACCTTTTTAATGCGGCCTGGCTCCTTTATGAAAAGGAGATCAAGGGTGTTGCGCACAAGACCTGTCTTCCTACCTATGATGTGTTTGACGAATACCGCTATTTCGAGCCGGCATATGAATGGAAGGTGATCCCTTTTAAAGGCAAAAAAATTGCGCTTACTATCTGTGAGGATATCTGGAACCTGGGGGATAACCCTTTGTACAGGGTCTGTCCCATGGATCAGCTGATAGGACAGGGGCCGGACCTGATCATTAATATTTCTGCCAGTCCTTTTGACTATGATCACGATGAGGATAGGAAGGAGGTGGTAAGACAAAATGTATTGAAATACAAGCTGCCGTTATACTACTGTAATGCGGTGGGATCGCAGACGGAGATCGTCTTTGACGGAGGCAGCCTGATATACGACGGAAAGGGCAGGCTGATAAAAGAAATGAAATATTTTGAAGAGGATTGGGCTATCGTGGAGCTGCCTGCTCCGGTGCCGCCTCTTTTTGAAGAGATACTGCCCGGGTTTTCTATCCCCATCCATGAAGAGGAGGCAGGAGAAGAGCTGTCAGTGCCTACGGGTAAATTGGCGGCTACCAGTGGAGGGGAAGCGCAGGGTACCGCGACCGTCCAAAAAGATGGTGGGGAGCCAGCTGTCTTTGACAAGGAGATGCGTGTGTCGAAATTGAAAGATCCGGAAAGGGTGGTCGAATACCTGGTGAATATGGAAAATATCCGGGAGATACATCAGGCATTGATCCTGGGTATACGGGATTATTTTTCCAAGATGGGTTTTAAAAAAGCGATCCTGGGCAGCAGCGGTGGGATCGACAGCGCTGTGACGCTGGCCCTGGCCTGCGAAGCGTTGGGAAAGGAGAATGTGCGGGCTGTCCTGTTACCCTCACCTTATTCCACTTCTCACTCCGTCAGCGATGCGGAACAGCTATCACGCAACCTGGGCAATCCTTATGATATTATTCCCATACGGGAAGTATATGAGTCTTTGCTGCATGCGTTGGAGCCGGTGTTTAAGGGAGCGCCCTTTGGTTTGGCGGAGGAGAACCTTCAGTCCCGTACACGGGGTAATATCCTCATGGGTATTGCCAATAAGTTCGGCTACATTCTGTTGAATACATCCAATAAGAGCGAGCTGTCAACGGGCTATGGTACGTTGTATGGCGACATGGCGGGAGGGTTAAGTGTGCTTGGCGATGTATACAAGATACAGGTATATGCGCTGGCGCGGTATATCAACCGGGATGGAGAGATCATCCCTGTCAATATTATCGAGAAAGCGCCGTCGGCGGAGCTGCGGCCTGATCAGAAGGACAGCGACAGTCTGCCTGAGTACGACGTGCTGGACAAGGTGCTTTATCAATACATCGAAAGGAGGCAGGGGCCGAAGGAGATCATTGCCATGGGTATCGATGAAGCGCTGGTAAAAAGAGTGCTGCGACTGGTGAATACCAGTGAATACAAACGAAATCAATTTTGTCCCATCATACGCGTGAGCTGTAAGGCCTTTGGCGTAGGACGCCGGGTACCCATTGTCGGGAAATATTTGTCCTGAGGGCCGGACCCGCCCGGGCCATCGGCGAGTGCCTAATGCTTCAATGAGAAAATATACCAGATGCTGACGCCCTGTACGGTTGTGTCCTTATAGACGGTCAATTTCGTACTGGTGAGGGTTAGAACGGTGAGTCCGCTGGCCAGCAGGGGGGTGGCATCTGACTTCAGAATAGCAGGATTGCCGCTGCTGATGCTCCAGGAATAGGTGGCGGTCTGCGGGTCTGTGCTATTGCATTTGGTTGCTCCTTCATCCACTATTACGGTGCTGTCTGTCTTGAATTGATAGGTGTTGTCCTTGACGCAGGCTTGCAGGTTGTCGGTGAGGTCGACCACCCCATCTTTATTCAGATCGATGCCGGAAGTATCGTATTTCCAGATGGCCTGGGTCATAAGGGTCATGTTGGAATTGTTACTATTGCTGGATTTGCTCTTGCTACAGGCGGTCCAGATGAGCGTGAGGGTCATCAGGCTGGCGGCCGTCAAAAGTAATTTGGTCATTTTTGGTGTAGATAATTGGTTATTAATTAATTGAGGTGCATAAGTCTTTGCTGCAATTCTTGGGCCAGAGTTGGGGTGGATAATAGATTGGAGGAGGAGATCGGGAGGGGATCTGGGGGAGGTGGCGCCTAGTGCCCGAGGATAATGGTATAGCGGGAATGGTCGCTGCCGAGGCGCTGGTCGGCATAGATAATGAGCCTGTCGTTGGTAAGGGTCTGAACCTTATAATATTGATCCTGGAAATAAAGCACACTATCATTATTCTGGAAGGACCAGAAGAAGGGGAGGCTGTCGGGGTTGTGATGTTTGTTCCGGGTATGGGTTTCTTTCAGAGCGCCAGTGCCGTCTGTACGGAAGACGATGGCATAATCTTTTTCAAAACCAATGATGCGGGGGTCGAGCGCGTTGAAGCTGGCAGCGTCCTCATCTTCCGTCTCAGTATTAAAGCCGGCCTTTTCATATTTCCAGGGGGAGCTGGTGAGGAGGTCCATGTCGTGACGGGACGTATTGTGGCAGCCACCCAGGGTCAGGCTGATCGAGATTGCTAATATGGTCCATTTCGAAAGCATTCTGCACGGGCGTCTATAAGAAGGTTGGAGACCTCCAAAGTTTAAAACTAAGGTCTGAAAAACTTATTGCCTGACATGATTAAAAACCAATTAAAAACGCCCGTCTCCCGGGTAAAAAGTCGAGCCGGGCCGGCCTGTAAAAAAGGCTGCCTGGAAGGGCAGCCTTTGAAAAAAGATATGTGCGTGTGCTTATTGTTTGGTCATTGTAACTGTTACAGTAATGGGCACTCCGCCAAGCTCATCGGGGTGAGTGAGGACGAGTGCCGTGCCATTGAAGCTCTTGATCGTAGCGGTATCGTTTTGCTGGCTCTCTATCGTTATCAGGTAGCTACCGCTGACGTACCATTTGCCGGTGCCGCTGCCGTCGGGGGTGCAAGTGGTGCCGGCATCGGTTAGAATCATGCTTGAGTCGGCCTTTAATTGGAGGATATCGTCCTGCTGGCAAGGCTCAAAAAGGTAATTCATAGCGTCCTGGGTAACACCTCCTGCGGTGACAGTGGCGGCGGTGAGCTTGTATGAGCCTGCATAGGTGGCCATATTGTTGGATGGCCCGCCACTATCCTTCTTGCTGCACCCGGACATGATCAAAAGAAGAGCGGCGGCGCTAACAAGAACAAATAACAAGGTCTTTTTCATAAATCATACTGTTTTGCGTTAACAATTAAGAGTGCCTCTTTAACATTATAGGAAAGGGTTTTATTGCCGTATATATCATCTTTTTAGGCAACTATTTCCCCTAATGCGTGTAAAAAATCAAGTTTATGATTATCTGGCAAGCTACTTGCCTCTTGTTTCGTATTTTGCAACCTTAATATTAGAAATATGCTCTATACCGCGGAGGATATCAGGCAGTTAAATAACAAGATTCAATATCAGGGGGCCTTTATCGACAGGCTCAGGGACGAGGTAGGAAGGGTCATTGTGGGACAGCATCATATGTTGGACAGATTGCTGATCGGACTGCTTAGCAATGGGCATGTCCTGCTGGAGGGGGTGCCGGGCCTGGCAAAGACTTTAGCAATCAAGTCGCTGTCACAGGCCATTCATGCTCAATTCAGCCGTATCCAATTCACACCGGACCTGCTGCCGGCGGACGTCATCGGTACGATGATCTACAACCAGCAGAAGCATGAGTTTGTCGTACGGAAGGGGCCGATCTTTGCCAATTTCGTGCTGGCGGACGAGATCAACCGTGCTCCGGCCAAGGTGCAGAGCGCCCTGCTGGAGGCGATGCAGGAAAGACAGGTGACTATCGGCGATACGAGCTATAAGCTGGAGGAGCCTTTTCTGGTACTGGCTACGCAGAACCCCCTCGAGCAGGAGGGTACTTATCCACTGCCGGAAGCCCAACAAGACAGATTTATCATGAAAGTGATCGTGGATTATCCCAGCAAGCAGGAAGAGCAGATGATCATCCGTCAGAACGTACAGGGAGCCCAGGCCCCCAGGGTGGAGCAGGTGGTGTCGATGCAGGAGATCAAAGAGGCGAAGGATCTGGCGCGGCAGGTGTATATGGACGAAAAGGTGGAACATTATATACTGGACATCGTATTTGCTACGAGGACTCCGGAGAAATATAAGCTGGAAAAGCTGAAACCCCTGATCGCATACGGCGGAAGCCCCCGTGCGAGCATCAACCTTGCGCTGGCGGCCAAGGCCAATGCCTTCCTTAACAAGCGGGGGTATGTGATACCGGAGGATGTGCGTACCATTTCCAAGGATGTGCTGCGTCATCGTATCGGGCTCACCTATGAAGCTGAGGCGGAGAGCGTAAACATCGAGCAGGTGATCGACGATGTATTAAAAGCAATACCCATTCCCTGATGCAGTCCGTGTATGGGGGACTTAACCAACAACTATGTTGACGACCGCGGAAATATTAAAGAAGGTGCGGGAGCTTGAGATAAAGAGCAAGCGGCTGACGCGCCATCTATTTACGGGTGAATACCATAGCGCATTCAAAGGGCGTGGCATGAGCTTCCGTGAAGTGCGGGAATATGCGGCGGGTGACGACATCCGATTCATCGACTGGAATGTCTCTGCAAGGTTCAACCATCCCTTTAGCAAACTGTTCGAGGAAGAGCGGGAGCTAACAGTGATGCTCCTGGTAGATGTAAGCGCCAGCTCGCTATTTGGCACGGTGCATGCCCGTAAGAAGGACCTGATCACGGAGATATGCGCGGTGCTTGCCTTTTCGGCCATCAATAACCATGACAAGGTGGGGGTCATCCTCTTTAGCGATAAGATCGAGGGATATATACCGCCTAAAAAAGGAAGAGAGCATGTCCTTTATATCGTGCGACAGCTGCTGACTACAGAGCCCCGTAACAAGGGTACCAATCTGCGGGAAGCCATCCGATTTCTCAACCGCAGCGCCCGTCAGAAAAGCATCGTCTTTTTTCTCAGCGACTTTATCGAGGAACGCGGGGCGGATGTCCCGGGTGCAGGTGCGGGCAGACAAGAAGAGCGGTTCGAAGATGCGTTGAAGGTGGCGGGCAAGAAGCACGATGTCATTGGGATCAGGGTCTACGACAAGATGGATATGGAGCTGCCGGCCATCGGGATGATCGACGCTGAAGACTCGGAGACGGGTGCGCGTTATTGGGTCGACACGGATGACTACCTTGTGCGGACCAATTATCAACAACATTTTTTTGATCAGACGGAACAGTGTAAGGGCATTTTTCAAAGGGCCGGTTCGGACCTTCTGCACTTACGCACAGACGAAGATTACGTCAAAATATTACAACGGTTTTTTGTCGGTCGTCACCGCCCGGCATAGTACATGAAAAGATCGACATTACATATATTTAGCCCCGGACGAACCAAAGGTTGGTGGGGCCTGGCTTTTCTCCTGATGTCCCTGACATCGACAGCGCAGCGGCATGGTGGACATCATGACAACGGACCTGCCATAAAGGTGAAGGTGTCACTGGACAAGCAGAAGATCATCATCGGGCAGCCGGTGCATATGCTGGTGGAAGCCTTTGTACCGGGCAATGCGCCCCTCGTCTGGCCGCCGATGGATAGTATTCCGCATTTCGAATGGGTGGAGAAAGGCAAGCTGGATTCCGTGAACAAAACCGATGAACAGTATTACCGGCAATATTTTACCATCACCAGCTTCGACTCGGGCGTCTGGGTCATTCCACAGTTGTCTTTTTACTCGGGCAATAGAAAATATTTGTCGGACACGGTGATGCTCCGGGTGGACTATTCCAGGTTCGACCCCAACCAGGACTATCACGACATCAAGGATATCATCGATGTGCCCAATCCTTATGCAAAATGGATCCCCTGGGTGGTGGGAGCGTTGACCCTGATTGCGCTGGCGCTGGTGGTCTGGCTGGTGAGGAAGAAGAAGCTGCTGAAGCAAACGGTGGTGGCGCCGCTGGTGATCCTCAGTCCCTACGAGGAGGCGGTGCGACAGCTGGAAGAGCTGCATAAACAAGGTCCCGGTGTAGATGGGCAGATAAAAATATATTATACACGGCTCAACGATATTCTCCGGCTGTTTGTGCTGCGAAGGTTGAGTATTGCCAGCATGGCGGAGACGAATGAAGAGCTCATCGGTGCGTTACAAAAGTTGTCTTTGACCCGTCCGCAGTTCGATGCGCTGGCAGAGACATTGCGTATGACCGACTTTGTAAAGTTCGCCAAATATCAGCCGGGTGCGGAGGATAATGAACGCAGCTACCAGGTCATCCGCGGGTCGGTGGATCTTCTGGATGAGATAGCGGAGCCTGAGCAGGCGGACCAGCCAGGTCAGGAAAATGAAACAACTTCAAAAAGCGGAGCATAGTGCTATACGATTGGTATAAACAAATTCACTTTAGTCAGCCGGCCTTTTTCGGGCTGTTTGTCCTCGTGCCGTTGCTGGTCTATTGGGAGCTGAGTAAGGCGGGGAAGGCCCAGGGGACAGTGCTGGTATCCTCCGTGCGTCCTTTTGCCGGGCTGCGGTCCTGGAAGAGCCTGCTCCGGCCGATCCCTTTTATCTTCCGTGTGCTGGCTTTTTGTTGTATCATCATTGCGCTGGCGCGTCCTCAGACCCGCAATGACGAGCAGCTGGTGACGGGAGAGGGCATCGATATCGTGCTGTGTCTGGATATCAGCGGTAGTATGCTGGCCCAGGACTTTACCCCCAATCGTATGGAGGCTGCCAAGAATGTAGCGGGTGAGTTCATCGACAATCGTCCTACGGACCGGATAGGGTTGGTGATATTCTCGGGAGAAAGCTTTACGATGTGTCCTTTGACGACGGACCGGATGGTGCTCAAGACGCAGCTGTCCAATGTACAGAGCGGATTGCTGGAAGATGGTACTGCCATCGGTTCGGGTCTGGCTACCGGCGTGGATAGGCTGCGCAACTCGCCTTCCAAGAGCAAAGTGATCATTCTGTTGACGGATGGAGAGAATAACGGAGGGCTCATCGATCCCAATACGGCCAAAGAGATCGCCAAATCCGTTGGCGTGCGGGTGTATACGATAGGGATGGGAACCGAAGGCTTTGCCCCTGTGCCCATTCAAACGCCGCAGGGCGTGATCCTTTCCAGGGAAAAGGTCAACATCGACGAGAAGTTATTGACCCAGATAGCAAAAGAGACCGGTGGATTGTATTATAGGGCCAAGGACAATGAGAGCCTGCATAGTATTTATTCGGAGATCGACCGGCTGGAAAAATCCAAGATAGAGGTGACCGCCCTCCGCAGATATACCGAGCAATTCTTTCCTTTCGCGCTGGCCGCCGCCGTGCTGCTGATGCTGGAGCTGCTGCTCCGCTGGACCGTCTTAAAGAAATTCCCATGATGGCCAAGGTCTATAAGTCTACGGGTAGCTGGTATGTGGTAAAGACCGCTGAGGGTGAGCTGTGGAACGCCCGGCTAAAAGGTATCCTGCGCCTGGATGGGATCACCTCCACCAACCCCATTGCCGTGGGAGATATCATCAACATAGAGCCCGAAGACGACCTGGAACGAACGGCCGTCGTCACCGAGATACAGGATCGCAGGAATTATATCAACCGCCAGTCGCCTTCGCACCGGATGCAGCATAATATTGTAGCGTCAAATATCGACCAGTCGCTGCTGCTGGTGACATTGAAGGAGCCGCGGACTTCCCAGGGCTTTGTCGACCGGTGGCTGGTGACCTGTGAAGCCTATCATATACCTGCTGTACTGCTTTTCAACAAGGCGGATCTTTACCGGAAAAAAGAAACCGAGAAATTCGAGGCATGGAGGGAGATGTATGAAGCCATCGGCTACCGGGTGATCCGTATGAGTGTGGCGACGGGTGAGGGGGTGGAAGAAGTGAAAGCGCTGTTGCAGGGGAAGATCAGTTTGCTGAGTGGCCACTCGGGAGTGGGTAAGTCTTCTTTCTTAAATGCGATCCTTCCGGAGCTGCGGTTAAAGACACAGGATGTCAGCGGGTGGAGCGGGAAGGGCACGCATACGACGACGTTTGCGGAGATGTTTGATCTGCCGGCAGAGCCTGGGCTCGGCCAGCCAGGTGCGGTGATCGACACGCCGGGTATGAAGGAATTTGGGTTGGTGGATATCTCCCGTGCGGAGCTATCGGGCTATTTCCCGGAGATGCGCGTACTGGCGGGAGAGTGTCAGTTCAATAACTGTCTGCATGCGGAAGAGCCCGGCTGTGTGGTAAAGTTGGCGGTGATGGAGGGGCGTATCGCAGAGGACAGGTATATCAGTTACCGGACGATCCTGGATTCCATCGATGATAAAAATTATTGAGGTGCGGCGTGGCCCTGATCGGGGTCGTGCCTGGCGGGATCTCTTTCTCCTTCTTCTTTTATCTCTTTCTTCAATGGCTCGGGTTCTTTTTCATCTTTCTCATCACCGAGCAGCATTCCCCAGGGCTTGAGGGGTTCGATACGATCGAAAATGATCTTTGTCATAGCTATCACCGGTATGGCGAGGAAGGTGCCTGTAATGCCCCATACGCTTCCTCCCACGATGACGCCGAGGACGGTGATAAGGGCGTTGATCCTTACTTTGGAGCCGACGATGATGGGCAGGAGTATGTTGGCGTCGATGAGGTGGATGCCGAAGATGGTGCCTGCCACGATGAGCATCTTAGCGGCGCCGGCGGTGGCAAAGGTTACGAGGGTGCTGAGGACCATGGCCGTAATGATGCCGATGTAGGGAATGACATTGAACAGGCCTGTGAGGAGACCGAGCAGGATAGCGTATTTCACACCCAGGATCCAAAGGGCCAGCGAGGTGGCGGCCGCTACGATGACCATTTCCAGCACGAGACCGAGAATATATTGACGGATGCGGGATTGTATATGTGCGATGATATCGTATACCGTGACGGCATTTTCTTCCTTAAAGACCGATACCAGGAATTTGACGATGAGGCGCCGGTAGTATAACAGGAAAAATGTGTCGAACATGATAAATACCAGGAACAGCATAAGGGAAGAGATGGAGAGGACGGCGCTCCCAAGAACGGAGGAACCCGTGGCGAGGAGCTTGGAAGTGGCGCTGTCGAGATAAGTATTCTGTTGTTTGATACGAATATGGAATTTCGCAGAGATCCAGTGTTGGAGGTCGTTGAGAGAGGAGACAACCTGCTGCTTGAACAGGGGCCAGTCTTCTGTCAGCGTGCTTATCTGTGCGCCTACGAGATAGAGGATGAGGGCTATGGAGAGCACGAGCAGCAGCACCGAGACGATGGAGGCGAGGCTGCGGGGCAAATGAAGCTTTGTCTCGAGGATATGCGCCAGCGGCAGCAGGAGCATGGCGAAGAGCACCCCGAAGATAAGGGGGGCAAGGATGGATTTGCCAAGGATTGCGATATAGAACAGGGCAATGAGGCTAATGAGGACCATTGCCAGCTTGGTATAAAAGGGTGCAGTAAGCTTTGTGTTTGCCATATCTGCAATATACTGCAAAATCGGCCTCTATGGCCGATTTTGCTATAGGCTAACAATCGTCAGCACATACATCCCAGAGCCAGGAGGCCGGGTTAGGACATATATCGCTTAGCTGTATTGATCAGGAGCTTGCTTTCCAGAAATTTGGCGACTTCGACTACGGCGTCATTGTCTTTTCTTGGGGCTTCCCGGAACTTACGGGGATAAATAGATATCCCGGTGTAGATGTTGTAATGCAGGGTCAGGATATGGCCCTTGTAAAGGAAGTCCCACATGAGACTGTCGAAATCGTCTGTTTTTTGGGTGAATTTAATATCCAAATCGTCCGAAAGAATGTTAGCTACTTCATAGAATCTTTTAAGGCCGCAATCGTCGTCTATGACAGCTTCTGTGCAACCGAAATCGGTGCGGAGAGTTAAGGGGCTCATAGCGTAGGGATTTAGATGTTTAAAATAGGGTATTTAATCGTACAATTTATATTGAAAATGTCAATACTCTATGCTTTGAACTTAGGCGCCTTAGGGACTTTTTCACCGCTGAGGATACGTTCAGCTCCAACATTCTTTCCATCACTAGGGCAACCATATTTTGGTCCGAAAAGACTATGTACCAGCCCGCAGGAGCTACCGAGGAGGACGATTGCTGTCAGCAGAACCAGGGTCATTGGAAGTCTGCGTGAGGCAGCATGAGAGTCAAAGATGGTCGGTCTACGCTTCATGGGAATGGATTATTGGGTCTTTCCAATAAACGTATCTAAACTTACAAATATTATCCTGAAAATGCAAGTGTTTACCCTTGCCTTAACAATAGTCGAAAAACTAATGGTTTATGGTTAGCCGGACGTATTTGATTTGTCCTTATTGGGTGGTCTGGCTGCAGGAATGGTTACCGGGGGGCAGGGGGCACCGCGTTGGAGTCCTTGAACCAGCTGGCATAAAGGGTATAATGTTCGGCGATCCTGTCGATCTGGCCGGTGATGAGGTCTACGGGTATGTCCTTTATCTTTTTGGCGGGGATGCCGCCATAGATGGTGCCGCTCTCGATCTTAGTGCCTTCGAGTACGATGGCGCCTGCGGCGATGATGGTATTGCTGCCCACCTCGGCATTGTCCATGATGATGGCGCCCATGCCGACGAGCACTTTATCGCACAGCGTGCAGCCGTGTACGATGGCGTTATGGCCGATGGAGACGTTGTTCCCGATGATGGTCTTTGATTTTTGGTAGGTGGCATGGATGACGACACCATCCTGGATGTTGACCTTATTGCCGATGCGGATGCTGTTGACATCACCGCGGACGACGGTATTGAACCAGATGCTGCATTCATCGCCTATCTCTACGTCGCCGACGACAGTGGCATTGGGAGCGACGAAACAGTTCTTTCCAAATTTGGGGAACTTACCTTCGACGGGGAGTATGGTGGCCATGGGAGAGCTTTTAGTTTATGCGAATATCCTAAGATTTTTCTTACGATCTTCGCTCTTAGCGAGTTTTAATCTTACCAGTATATGGCTGACAACAAAGAGATCGGATCGGATAATGATACCGGAACGGGGGCAGGCGGTATGGACATGCGGCAGCTGTTCCTGAGGCATGTGGCGCAGACTTCACCAAATCCCCTGGCGATAGAGATTGCGCGGGCGGAAGGTCTTTATTTATATGACCCGGCGGGTAAGGTTTATATGGACCTGATCGGTGGGATCAGCGTTTGCAATATGGGTCACCGGCATCCGCGTGTGGTGGAGGCCATCCGGGAGCAGGCGGATCGTTATCTCCATGTGCTGGTATATGGGGAGTTGATCCAATCCCCGCAGGTGCAGTATGCGCGTCTGCTGGCGGAGCATCTGCCTGTGTCGTTGAACAGTGTGTATTTTACGAATTCGGGTGCAGAGGCAGTGGAGGGAGCGATGAAACTGGCCAAGCGGCTGACCGGCCGGACAGAGATAGTGGCTTTTGATCAGTCCTATCATGGAAGTACGCAGGGAGCTTTGAGCATCATGGGGGATGAATACTGGCGCAATGCATATCGTCCTTTGTTGCCCGGGGTGTGGCATATGAAATATGATGCAATGGAAAGCCTGGATCGGATCACGGAAAATACTGCTTGTGTCATTGCGGAGACCGTGCAGGCCGAGAGGGGTGTATATGTTCCGCGGACGGAATGGATGAAGGCGCTGCGGAGGCGTTGTGATGAGACAGGGGCGTTGCTGATATTGGATGAGATCCAGGCCGGCTTTGGAAGGACCGGAAAGCTTTGGGGTTTTGAGCAATATGGTATCGTGCCCGATGTGCTGTTGTTGGGCAAGGCGTTGGGTGGAGGCATGCCTTTGGGCGCCTTTGTAGCGGACAGAGGGAAGATGTGGGCATTGACCGGGGCGCCGGTGCTGGGGCATATCACTACGTTTGGGGGGCATCCTGTGAGTTGTGCGGCGGGTATGGCGGGGTTGCAGGTATTGCTGGAGGAGGACTGGATGAAGGAGGTGGGGGAGAAAGAGGCGTTGTTCAGGGAGCTGCTGGTCCATCCTGCTATCAGGGCTGTGCGCAGCTGCGGGCTGCTGATGGCCGTAGAGTTCGAAAGCTATGCAATAAATAAAGCCATCATCGACAGGTGTATTGAAAAGGGGTTATTGACCGATTGGTTCCTTTTTGCACCACATTGTATGCGCATAGCTCCTCCCCTTCTGATAACGGAGGAGGAGATACGGAGGGCGTGCGGGATTATATTGGCGTGTATATAGTAGAAAGCCCTCACAGGTGAGGGCTTTCTGGAAATTATATCACATCAATGCGAACCAGTTAAAATCTCCTACGAATAGTTTGGAGGGATGTGTCTCGAGTCCGCGGGCCAGCTCTACGATGGTGGACAGAGAGACATTGAATCTTCCGTCTTCGATCTTTGCGATCTTGCTGTTGTCGAGGTTGCAGTTAGCGGCTACCTGTCTAAGAGAAAGTCGCTTTTTCTCCCGGAGATCCTGGATAGTAGCTCCGAATCTTTTTTTGAGGATTTCTTTTTCAGCTGTTGTCATGGATTGGGTTGGTTAATGGGTAACCAAGATGAAAATTTTTCGTGATAGGTGTGCGGTTTAATTAGGCCACAATTTAATTCTTTTTTACGAGCGGCTGCATAGAAAATGTACGAGTTTGATAAAAATTACAACTAACCGGGTATTGACGGGAGGGGGCGAAAAAGTTACTTTGGCGGTGGATCAAGGGTACGAACCATGTCTATTTTTACCGGCCTTTATGGCTATGAGATCATCATGCTGGTGTTGGGTGTAGTGTTATTTCTGGTATTGATCTTTATCCTGCTGCGGAGTGTGGTGAAGGATCAGCCCTGGGGAAAGCTTGTGCCATTTTTTTTGCTGCCGATCTTTATGATCGGCTTTCCTTCTTTTAAGAAGCTGTCGTATGACGATGGGAAGATCGAGCTGGAGAAGGCGACGCATTCGTTGTCGGACAATCCAACGGATACGGCTACGCGCAAGCAGGCCGAGGCTGCGATCCGGAGTGTCGAGGGGAGGGGGCAGCAGGACCCTGGTGCGCTGGTGGCGATAGCGGGTGCGCATTGGGCCTTGGGTAATTATGACAGCTGTCAGCAGTTGGTGATGAAGGCGGAGGGTTTATCGCCTGTGGACACGGCGTTGCGGAGGCAGATAGGGGTATTGCAGGCGAAGGTCCAGCTGCATAATCAGTTCAAGCGGGATGTGGGTGTGCTGGATGGATATTTGAAGCGTATCCAGGCAGGGAATAAGGATACGGCGCTGGCCAGGAGCATGGCGGCCATATTGGATACGTTGAAGAAGCCGATGTATGTATCGGATAAGGATGCGTTGGTGATCAGCAAGGCGTATGTAGCGCTGGATCATCCTGACAAGGCGCTGCTGGTGACGGATAGGATCGTGGCGTCGGGGGCGGCGAGTGATTCGGTGGTGCAGTTCCGTGAAGCGTTGAAGAAAGGGGAGCTGGAGGCATTGAGGCTGCCTGCGACGCAGGCGGCGAGGGCGGTGAAGACGGTGAACTTCGATAAGAATGTGATCACGCGGAAGGGGATGGAGGAGGTGAGGAGGCAGTGATATTTAACAATTAAATTGATATTATATTTACTTTAACCTGTAAATATGGTGGAAAAGGCCAAAATATTTGATTTGGCCTTTTTAATTTTGTATATTTGTTGAGAATTTTCTTCCCGCCTGTGGATAAGCAAAGGGTCCACGAATCTGGGTTCGTTGTCTGATGGACGGACATTATATGTGGACTTATCCATTAACCTTATTTAAATCATTTGTATGTCGAAGTTTCTTGAGCAGCGGGAGCTGTTTGACAAGGTAATCTGTCTGGATGAGGAAGACAGGCAGGAGCCATTGCGGGTATTCAGGAGATTTTTTAGTGACTATCGTCTTCATGAGTTGCGTCATATATTATGGGGGATGGTGGAGGTTTGTCTGACGACGGAGAATGATGGGTTTAGTGAGCCGGAGGAGAGGGCGGATCTTCTTTTGCGGTTCAGGCATTTTGAGGAGCTGTTGGAGGCGGGATGGTTGATGGTGGGGGAGTAGCCAGGACAGAAGATAGCAAAGAGGTAATGTTGGTAAATGGAGCGGGCAAAGTATTTACCCTATTTTTGTTTGGACATCCTGATGATTGTAGTATATTTACTAAAGGAAATACGTAAGGATACGCCTGTATTTCTAAGTAGATGTTATTATGTAGGCTGGAAAGCGAAACCAAAACTAGGACGATCTGTGTCGATACGCTATTATTGCCGGCATTCTGCCTCTGGTCAATCCAGAAATCTGAATTACAAATAGATATATTTCTCCAATATCTTTAAAAAGCCTGATCCGGATCTGGCTTCCACGCCGCAAACCTTATGCTATTTAGGCTGTTCCGACCGAATGGCGACGCGGGTGATCTGCCCGTTGTTGGATCAAGAACAAATTTTTTGGGAAAAAAAGGGCCATAATGGCGATTAGTAAGCGTTTATGAGCGGGAATCCGACACATAATTTCTCCATTGAGTTGTTTCGCACGGGCGACCGGCATCAATTCAAATCTGCGTATGAGCTATACTATGAGCCCATTTTTACGTTTGTATATAACCTGGTGAGGAGTGAGCAGGAAGCGCAGGACATCACTATTGAAACTTTTGTCAAGCTTTGGCAGCTACGCGCACGCTTCGAGAATCTCACGAATATCAAGGCTTTTTTATACGTCACATCCCGCAATGCCTGTCTGGATTATCTCCGCAAGCTCCAACAGCAGCGTTCCATACAGAAAGAGGTGTACTATCTGAAAGAGGTGTACCATCTGTTGGACCCGCAGGTAGGTCATGAGATCATCAGGGCGGAAGTCATCACTGAACTCTACCAGCAGATCGAGAGCCTGCCTTCTACCTGTCGGCAGATCATCAAGATGATGCTGGTGGAGAACCTGGATACTTCTCAGATAGCGGAAAAGCTTGGTATCAGCAGCCAAACGGTGAGGAACCAGAAGGCGATTGCTGTGCGAAAGTTGAAGGTTTCGATGCTGTCGGAACTAGGTCTGGCCCTTCTTTTTTTTCTTTCCTAATTCATCTCTCACTCAAGTATTTGTAGCGTAATTATCATTGTGGAAATATTTTTTTCAAATTCTTTTGGTTGAAATTACGCTCTTCACGTATTACATATAGAGTCCGTGAGAAATGCAGCCCTAAATATTGTTTGGATCGTAGAAATCTAAAAACTGGAATGTAAATGTCAGAAGATATAAAGTATATAGAGAGGATAGCTGCACTCATCACGGCTCAAATCCGTGGTACCCTTACTGAAGAAGAAGCCCTTGAACTAAAAGTGTGGTGTGCACAGTCTGCTGCCAACCAGGCGCTGTTTGACAAATTATCGGACCCGGAATATGTTAAGGATAACATGAAGGACTTGCCGAATATGCAAGCGTTAAAGTCGGCTGGTTGGGACAGACTGCATTCTATGTTGTCGGCGGAGGACCCGGAATGGCAAGGAGCACCTGTAAGAAGAGTGAATTGGAGGCGATATTGGGTAGTTGCCAGTCTGATAGGCGTGGCAATTGTTGGGACGTTGTTATATGTGAGGAGTGGGCATGATGCAGGAGTTGTTAGCTCCGCCCCCGTTGCATCACGGTTGAAGAATGATGTGGCGCCTGGGGGGAACAAGGCGGTGCTCACGTTGTCAGATGGTACTTCGGTGGTGCTGGATAAAGCAGAAAAAGGAGCTATCGCCAGCCAGGGTGCAGCCCGGGTTATGAAACTGGATGATGGCAAATTAGCCTATAATATATTGAATGAAAAACCAACGGAGCTCGCGTACAACACCCTTACAACGCCGGCCGCTGGTCAGTTCCAGGTGTTGTTGCCGGATGGCAGCAAGGTTTGGTTGAACAATGCCTCGTCCCTTCGCTACCCCGTAGCCTTTACAGGGAAGGATCGTGAGGTGGCGCTAAAAGGAGAGGCTTATTTTGAAGTAGCTCACAATAGCCGCCAGCCTTTTAGGGTCCGGGTGGATGGTATGCTGGTGGATGTGCTGGGAACGAGTTTTAATATTTCTGCTTACGCGGATGAGCGTACAATAAAGACCACGTTGCTTACTGGTGCCGTGCGTGTATCGAAGGGCGATGCCGGGACGTTGCTAAAACCCAATGAACAAGTGCTGTTGGATGATGCAGGCAAATTGAGCGTCTTGAAAGATGTGGATGTGGATGGGGTGGTTGCCTGGAAGAGTGGGTATTTCCATTTTGAAAGAGCTGATCTGAAGACGGTGATGCGGATGCTCGCCCGATGGTATGACCTGGATGTGCAATATGAAGGGGCGGTGACCAGTCATGAATTTGAGGGATACATTGAAAGGGATTTAAACCTTTCACAAGTGCTGCAGATATTACAAAAGAACCAGGTGCATTTTGATCTGAACGGTAGAAAGCTAACTGTGAGACCATAAGAAAATTGGTCAGTTCCTTTACCATTATAACCTTACACACTCTGCGATTTGCATTGCCCAACCTACATTGCCGATTAATGACGACTTTAAATTCATTATGCCTATTAAATTAGGTCGAACCTATTTCCATTAGTCCATTAAACCTTTCTTTGTGCCTGATCACACATTGCAGCTATAGAAGCAATGGGTGTTTGTGGGCATTGATAGGTATTTATTTTAAGGCTCTAAAAATTTCTGATTATGTTACGAAAGGCAAATGACTTGTTTCCCCTACACCCAGAATAAGATTACACCTCAGCGTTCTCATGTGTAATCAATAAAAGAGAAACCGGAGTGTTACCAGCACTCCGGCTCTTTAAAAAATCCTGGGAAAACAGGACCTTCTAAAACCCGCCAAAAACAGCGGATTCAATAATACCAAAACAAAGATATGTCATTTTCCACTATATGTAGGCGTCCTATTTTCATGGCTTCGGAAAGGGTGCCGCAACAACTGCTAAAAGTGATGAAACTAACGATACTTTTTTTAACCGCTGTCTGTTTGCAGGTTAGTGCAACCGGATATGGACAAAATGGGCTGGTGACCATTTCGGGGAAGGACTTGTCATTGGAAAAAGTATTTTCTACAATCGAGAAGCAGACGGATTATAGATGCTTCTATGATCGCCCTATTCTAAAGGATGCCAGGCCTGTTTCCCTGAATTTTAAAGATGCAGAAGTGCAAGAAGTACTAAAAGCCGCGTTGTCGGGGCAGGGGCTGGATTTTAGTATAACGGGGAGGAAGATGATCATCATCATGAAGAAGCCTGTTTCGGCTGCTGCTGGGCCGGGGCCATCAAGAACTATAAAGGCAATAGGTGTTGTCTATAACGAAGCTGGACAGCCGTTGTCGGGAGCCAATGTTACTATTAAGGCTACAGGGAAGGGAACGATCACCAATGCTAAGGGGGAGTTTGAACTGCCAGCGGTGCCAGAAGAGAGCCCGTTGGTGATTAGTTTTATCGGGTATGCGCCACAGGTGATCAAGGTCAATGAAGGTAAGTCCATACAAGTATACTTGAGCGTGGCGAAGAATGAGTTGGATAAGGTGGTAATTCAAGGGTACGGGATAACCAGTCATCGACTTGCCACTGGAGATATCGGCGTTGTAAGAGCAGACGAAATTGAGAAAAATCCCGTTGTAAATCCATTGCTGGCACTTCAAGGCAGAGTGGCCGGCCTGGATGTTAATCAAACAAGTGGATATGCTAGCGCTCCGATTAAAGTTGAGTTGAGGGGTAGAAGCGCGATCGGAGATTTCCCTTCGGATCCTCTATACATTGTTGATGGAGTACCTTTAACAGTTCTAGAAGTTGCCGGCAATTCTGGATATAATTCCGGATCTGTGGGTTATCTACAGAGCGGAAATGGGTTGTTAGGACCGGCAAACGGGCAAAGCCCATTCTTTAATATCAATCCAGCTGACATAGAAAGCATTGAAGTTTTAAAAGATGCTGATGCTACAGCTATTTATGGATCTAGAGGCGCCAATGGAGTGATATTAATCACTACTAAAAAGGGCAAGGCGGGAAAAACAAAATTTGATATACGTGCCGAAAGCGGCATAAAAAGATATACGCGTTTTTGGAAACTCTTAAACACTCCCCAGTATTTGGAAATGCGGAGAGAGGCATTTAAGAATGACGGAATAATTCCAGATGCAGGCAATGCTCCTGATCTTTTGGTTTGGGATACTACAAAATATACCGACTGGCAAAAGAGACTTTATGGCAGGACAGGTAAATATAGTGATGCTGAATTAAATCTTTCGGGAGGCGACGCTCGCACGGTATTTCGGATTGGAGCGGGCTACCATCGTGAAGTAGGGATAACTGTGGTAAGTGGGGCCGATGAAAGAGGCTCAGCTTCTTTCACACTGAACCATAAGTCGTTGAACCAGCGGTTGGGCATCAATTTTACTAACCAATACAGTTATTCGAAATCAAATATGATCAGCATCGGTGGGGCCTTGGATATGCCGCCTAATGCCCCCGACATTTACGATTCTGCCGGAAACTTAAACTACAATGGTTGGGGTGTATTGCGCAATACATTTCCTTTCGCCAGCTTAAAAAGGTCTTATATAGCTAAAACTAACTTCTTGAATAGCAACTTGGTTCTATCCTATGAAGTAATAAAGGGGCTACTTCTTAAATCCAGCTTTGGATATAATAATGCTCAAGCTGACCAAGAATTTTACATACCCATTGCGTCATATGACCCGATCGCCCCCAACACTGGATCCTCCGAATTTGGGTATAATACAAACCGAAACTGGATTGTAGAACCTCAAGTGACGTATGACAGGGTCATAGGAAAGGGCAAATTGAGTGTTCTTGGTGGTGCGTCTGTTCAAAGCACCACAACCAAAGGAATCTTTATTGCAGGTTCAGGCTATACCACGGATGATTTAATCACTGCAATTACTAATGCTCCGAATAAGCAAGCCACAGAGAATTATAGCGAGTATCGCTATGCAGGCGTTTTTGGCAGGATAAATTATAATTATGAGGATAAATATATTATAAACCTTTCCGCTCGAAGGGATGGTTCATCGAAATTCGGTTCGGGTAATCAATTTGGGAATTTCGGAGCAGTTGGACTGGCTTGGATATTTTCTGAAGAAAGCTGGATTAAGGATAATATAACGTTTTTAAGTTTTGGAAAATTACGCTCCAGCATTGGGACCACCGGTAGCGACCTGATTGGCTTGTATGGATACTTGACAAGATTCTCATCCAGCAGTTTGCAAACCTATATGGGAATACAACCTTTAGCGCCGACCCAGCACGCCAACCCCAACTATAGATGGCAGGTAAATAAACAAATGGAAATAGCGATTGAGCTTGGTTTTCTTAAAGATCGACTGACTCTTACCACCGCGGCATACAGGAACAGGTGCGGAAACCAATTGGTCAATTTCCCAACTCCTGGATTTACCGGCTTTTCAACTGTCGTGGCAAATTCTCCTGCACTGGTTGAAAACTCAGGCCTGGAATTTATGTTTGCTGCTAAACTAATCGATAATAAGGACTTCAAGTGGTCTATTAATTTCAACACTTCATTTAATAAGAACAAACTGATCGCCTATCCTAATCTTCAGCTGTCCCCCTATGCAGGTACCTTAGTAATAGGGAAATCTTTGAATATTACTAAGAGTCTCCACTATACAGGTGTCGACCCGCAGACGGGGCTTTATACTTTTGAAGACAAGGATAAGGATGGACAGATCACTGTGAATTATTCCGGCAAGAGTGATGATAGATATGATTATAATTTAAGCCCAAGATTTTTCGGAGGGTTAGGAAGTAATATTAGCTATAAAGGATTTCAGATAAGCCTCTTTTTTAATATTAAAAAGCAACTTGGCTTTAATACGAGCCAACAAGGACAGAATCCTGGCGATGAGAAGAATCAGCCAGTGGGCGTTTTAAATCGCTGGCAACAACCTGGAGATATGAAGAGCGTAGCTAAATTTACAACCCAAGGGGGCCTGGATTCATATAGGTTTTTTGGACTTTCAGATGCCGGTATTAGTGACGCTTCCTATATCAGGTTGTCGAATCTGGCAGCGTCATATACTTTACCTGTTGAGTTTGTTCAAAAAAGAGGAATACAAGGAGCAAGCCTTTTTTTTCAGACAAATAATTTATTTGTGATCACTAAGTATAAGGGAATTGACCCAGAAACCCAAAATTTTGGTGGCTTGCCTCCTCCAAAGACAATTGTACTTGGCCTTTCTCTTAATTTCTAAATCATTTTATTTATGTCTGGTATATTTAAATTCTTATTTGGTCTAACATTTCTGGTATTTTTTTCAGAATGTAAAAAGTTGGTGCAGGTATCCGAACCGATCAATACACTGACTGCTGAAAAGACATTTCGCACAGAAGCGAATGCTACTTCTGCGCTGATTGAGGTATATAATGACCTTATCAGTGGGGGTGGATATGGGTTATCAACTTTTGGACTTAATTATGGAAATGGAGCTACCACGTGCTATTTAGGGTTATCGGCTGACGAAATGAATTTCTATAATGGCGGGGATGCTATTTCAATGCAGTTTCAGAACAATAACCTTCAGTCCGATAATATGTACGTAAAAAACCTTTTCTG
>ERZ778019.1257-NODE-1257-length-36227-cov-6.608509_pt1 | contig 36227 bp, 33 predicted proteins | sample MGYA00375749_ERZ778019 | MGnify/ENA primary metagenome ERZ778019 (study PRJEB29350, sample SAMN05389821) | bioreactor metagenome | isolation source: Ammonium sulfate bioreactor | place: South Africa: University of Cape Town | collected 2014-03-17 ... | reverse complement strand
CCCATACCACGCAGAATGGTTTCACCTGAATCTTGATCCGTTTCAACTCTAAACGTTGGATCTTCTGCAACCATCTTACCTATAGCAATACTCATTTTTTCGGTAGCGCCTTTATCTTTTGGCGTAACCGCAATAGAGATAACTGGCTCAGGGAAGACCATCGCTTCAAGTGTACATTCGTGATTTGGATCGCAAAGAGTATGACCGGTGCGAACGTTTTTCATACCTACAATCGCAATAATGTCGCCTGCTTCAGCACTTTGCAACTCATTACGCTCATTCGCCTGCATCTCAACCATACGGCCGACACGCTCTGTTTTACCAGTAAAGGAGTTAAGAATAGTATCGCCTTTATTTAGTCTTCCTGAATAGACACGTACGAACGTAAGCGCACCGAAACGGTCATCCATAATTTTGAATGCCAAGGCACGGAATGGTTCGTCAGGAGAAACGATAGCGAATTGGCCATTTGGCTCACCTTCAGCATTAGTCAAAGGTTGTGGGTTCACTTCATGAGGAGCTGGTAAATAGTCAACAACCGCATCAAGTAACAGCTGCATCCCTTTGTTCTTAAATGCCGAACCACAATAAGTTGGGAAGAAGGCTAATTCAAGCGTACCTTTACGGATACAACGCTTAATTTCTTCAATTGAAGGCTCTTCACCTTCTAGATAAGCCATCAACAACTCATCATCCATTTCAAGCGCCGTTTCAATTAATTGCGCGCGATACATTTCAACATCGTCATGCATATCCGCTGGAACATCAGTCACTTTATAATTTTCTGGCTGGCCAGATTCATCCCAAACATACGCTTGACGGGTTAATACATCGACAACACCTACGAAGGTATCTTCAAAACCAATTGGCAAAGTCATAATTAAAGGATTAGCACCCAATACCTTTTTAATTTGCTCGGTCACTTTCAAGAAGTTCGCGCCAATACGATCTAGTTTGTTTACGAAAATCAAACGAGATACTTTTGAATTGTTCGCATAGCGCCAGTTAGTTTCTGACTGAGGCTCAACACCGCCAGAACCACAGAATACCCCGATACCACCATCGAGTACTTTCAGTGAACGATATACTTCAACAGTGAAGTCCACGTGTCCTGGGGTATCGATAACGTTGAAACGAGTACCTTTCCAAGAGCAACTTACTGCTGCGGACTGAATAGTAATACCACGCTCCGCTTCCTGCTCCATGAAATCGGTTGTTGATTCACCATCGTGAACCTCACCTATTTTGTGAATTCTACCAGTAAGCTTAAGAATACGCTCGGTAGTGGTGGTTTTTCCTGCATCTACGTGGGCGAAGATACCAATGTTTCTGTAAAGGTTTAAATCAGTCATAGCACTCTTAGATAAAATTAAATTGGATAAAATTTTGTCACATATTGTACACTATTTTATCCAGATTTGCAGCATAATTTTGTTATATTAATTTTTTTTTTTGATTATTTTGCTTTTAATTCAAGACAATGACCACACATTTTTATTACATAATCCACATTACCAGAGCCATTCCCATCATCATTAAGTTCTCCATGAGTGAAATAAATCCCAAAGGGACATTACTGTCACCCCCAACACAAGCACATTTTAATTCTCGCTTATCAATATAAACTGCTTTAAATACAGAAATGGCACCTATTGTACCTATAAACAATGCAAGCGGAATTGAAATCCAACTCAAGGCTCCTGCAATCATTAAGATCCCAGCTAATGCTTCTGCAAAAGGATAAATATAGCTGTAGGGAACCCAGCGCTTAGCCAGTAGGTCATAATTTAAAAACATCGTTGAAAATTTTTCGACATCCTGTAGCTTTAACAGTGCAAGCACGACCATATTAAAGGAAATAAACCAACTTAAAGTCCGTGTTGTAAACACCGTATGAGTGAATGCATAGCTTGTGGCAGCTGCCATAAGTGCGGTTATTGCAAACAGAGCGATTACTGGGCGATAACTTTTTTCCTTAGAATCACGAGTTTTTTTTCCAAAATAGTGACGTAAATCATCATAACCACCGACTCGCTTTGCATTGATAAAAGTTTGTGGGGTTGTTTGCACCTGATGTTCTGCTTTAAAAGCATCCACTTGCTCACGGGTAACGAGCCACTTATCTTCAACAATATAGCCTTGACGTTGCAAAAAACTTTTTGCTTTGAGACCGTATGGACACACATGTTTTGACATGACCATGCGATAAAGGGTTGCTTTTTTAACTGTTGAACTGCTCATTTGAATACTCCATTGCTCTATGGTCTATAAATACTATAAGGTATGTACTATGGTACGGAGTCAAATCATGAATCATAAAACAATTAGTGAATTTGCTAAATCATGCGGGGTTGGTGTAGAAACGATTCGCTTTTATCAACGCCAAGGGATTCTTAATATCCCCCCTCTTGGCAAAGAATTCAGCTCAGTAAAAATTAGACGTTATGGGGAGCATGATATCCGTCGTTTACGCTTTATTCTTGCAGCAAAAAAAGCAGGCTTCACGCTTAAGGAAATAAAAGAACTATTAGAGCTTGATGCCAAAAATGATCGCGAGCATGTAAGAAACATCGCGCAAAAACGTATTAGCAAACTAGATGGACAAATTGAGGAACTCATGGAGGCACGAAAATCGCTTCATCGCTTAGTAAAAGAATGCAATAAAGCGGATTCGCAACCCTGCCCTATCCTTATTGCCTTTGACAATGAATAGCGCCATCGTTAGCTTGCTGATAAATTTTATGGTAAACCTAGATGATTATCCACTTTGCTTTCATCAATTATCTTTTTGAGAATGGCTTTTTTATCTGACCATTTCTGAATTAATGATTTATTCAGCTGCGAACAATTTTCAGCAACCCAAGGTCCAAATTGGAGCAAGATAAACGGAACTCTCTGTTTCATGCAAGCTTCGAATTCCTTCCGTGCTTCCTTTTTACATAGGTTATTATTTTTGAGGCAGTTGTTTATCATATCATCGGTTAGTTGCTGCCAATTTGGGGGCGGGGCTACTCCAAGAAATGATGCAGTCATAATTTTTTGCAGAACATTTTGACTGATAGGAGCAAGTTTTTTGGGGTCAATGGTTGTTTCACAAAACTCGTGTTGTAAGAATTCTTTTACTTGTTTCCCTACACGCTCTATCTCATTCATGCTACCACAAGAGATTACGTTATTAGCACCAGATTGCACCCCCGGTTGAGCAATAAGTAAATTGCTGCTTAAAACCAAGCCTAAGCACATGAGTATCTTGACCATTCTTATTCTCAACAGTTCATATTAATAGTTAATATAGTAAAGCATGATATTTTTTGCGTGAGAAGCCTGTAGAAAGTCAGTAAAATTTGCTTGAGCGCTAGAGTGTTCGATAGGGGCACTTTTCTCGTGCCCGCAGATACTTGTTTGCACGTAAATTATTAGCTTCAGAAATCCTGTTTACACGCAAACAGGCTACTCGTGCTAATGTGGTGCTTTTTGGTCAGCTTTATCTTGCTGCTTGTTTATATTTGAGTGAAGCGTGTCAACTGCACTTAGCGGTAATCTAATAGTATAAGTGTCCTTCTCTTTATTTATAGTTCTCAGACAATTGGAAACATCTACCCCTTTCCTTTCAATGTAATATTTGAATAGCTCTTTCAAACTTGAAGCCTCGTCCGAGATTAACTCAAGAGAATAATTTGAACCTTTTTTATATAGATGCACACTTAATGGTATTATTCTTTGATGTTGGTCATCTATCATTGCCTTTTCAAACCATTTAGCAATGCTTTTTAATTCATCTTCGGAATAGCTAACCGCAGCACTGGCTGCAAAAACAGTCAAACCTCTTGGCATTTTATATTTCCCATAATGAGTAAGGCGCCATTATAGCACAATATATAACCTCTCAAGCCTTTTATTGATCAAAACAAACTGAACAAGGTAGCCCTTGGCTTGCAAATGGCTGCGTCTGCTAGTAAAAACCCCACACTAAATTTTCTAAATCTTGCAAGTTTCTAACTTTATCCTGCCAATTTGCAATTCTTACCTGGATGTTCAAATTGCTATATTGATGGAGCAGCATTAACGCCATCAATTGATAACTCAAGCTATTTGTCAACTCATATGGCAAATAACCATAAGCCTCTAAAAATGTGCGCAATAATTGCTTGTCACCTTGTATCAGAAAAGCACCTGGGCCAAGCAAATCATACTGTGGCAAACCAAGCATTGCATCGCCAAAATCAATCAAACCACTGATATGCCAAACGCCATCTGCTTGCTTCACTAAAAAGTTCATCGGCGTATATTCTCCAGTTAAAATCACTGGTTTTTTTATCTTCGGTAATACTTCTTTGAGTGACTCAAGGTAAATAGGCAATTCTTGCAACAAAGTCGTTGGCAGTCCTTTCTTTTGATGGTGCGCTACGCAACGCGCTATTTGTTTCTCAAGAAATTGCGGCCAATAACAATCAATAGCCTCAAGCCCCTCAGTCGGCAAAGCATGCACTTCACGAATAAGTGTCCCTAATTCACGAAGAATGACCATTTTATTACTGTGGGCCATGTTTTCCCAAAGGGTCTCTAGCAGTGTTCCATCAAGTTTGCTGATGATAAGATAAGGCCAACCAAATAGTTCTCCCTCATACTCAAGTACAGGCGTTTTTATCGAAAGCTTTCCATCCACATGCTTTAATACTAAGCGCTCACTTTCAAATTGGCTTTGATGAAATGGCGGAAAAATTTTAATGACCTTTCTCTCTCCATATGCAAAGACGATATTGGTCCCTTCAGAGAAAAGTACTAATGATTCTTCGGGTAATTGGTGCTTATGAATAATCGCTCTCACCAAATCATTTTCAATTTGCTGTTTAAGTTGTTCATAGTCTTCGAAAGTATGAATCGTCGGGAGGATTTGCTTTAAAGCCGTGTTATTCATCAATTTAATTCTGCTCTCTTTAATGTGACCTTATTTTACTATTTTTTGTGCAATCGTAAAACTTTATTAACAAAATCTAATTGATTCATCGTCATGATTGAGATAGCCCGTTTGCATGCAAACGAGATTACGTAGGTCGGGCCTTGTTCTTAATCAAATATAAAAATTACCTGCAAGACAAATGTAGCGCGACTACATTGATTCCTCATCGGATAAATCCAACCTACAAAAAACTGCAAAAATCATGTATATAATGGCTTCAGACTAATAAAAACAAGAACAGGGACTTATCATGAAGCGTTATTATTTTAATAATTCAAAAAATTATATCGACAGCCACGAACCGCTTTCAAAAGAACAAATCGAACAATTAAATGAAATTATGTCTTTTTTCCCTTACCACAGTAAAGAGAATTGGCCAGAGCTATTGATGTCATTTCAACCAGAAAAATATTCTCCTAAATTAGTGCATATGGCTGCTAACGCTTTTGATCACAATGGATATAGCATGCTTGGTCTAGCTTGTGAGTACGGTAAAGATGTTGGAATAGTCCAAAGACTAGTGGATCTGGGCGCCAATCCGAATAAACCTGATCACATGAGAAAACTACCATTGCATCATGCAATAAATAATCAATTGTCCCGTTCTAACCGTGATTCGTTGGACGCGGTAGCTGTTGTTCAATGTCTTCTTAATAATGGGGCTAATACGCAAAATACCAGCTTCCAAAATAGAACCCCGCTTTCTTTTGCTCAATCGCAACATTTTAAAGCAGCAGCAAAAATCATAAAAGAGCATACTGGTTTCTCTAGAAGTTATGGAATATTTCAAAAGTCATTGCTTACAGGAAATACATATAGTTTAAAACGAATGCTGGATGGCTCTGCAACTTTAGCATCATCAATTACAACATTGAAAGGTTGGTCCTCTGTATTTACAGCTGTCCATCAAAGTTATGCTCACCGAAATACACTAAATAGTCTAGAACTATTAAAAAAACATCATGTTGATTTCAATAGTACCCATTACCTTACAACCTATTCAGGTATGCCAGTGTATTGCGCAGTTAATCCTATTGCCTACTTCTTATTACGTGGTGGTGACTCAAGACTAATTGACGCCTTAATTAAGCATGGAGCTGATCCTGAGCATTATTCTGTAGCTGTAGTTAAGAAAATTATCGAACTCCATCCAAAGAATAAAGCATTTGATTATGTGGTTCAAAACGATAATAACCCATTTGATGTCAACGCAAGAACATTGCTCACTTTATTTGAAGCCAAAACGATGAAACAAGATGTAAGCATTAGTGATGAGGACATGGCGAGAAGTGCATTTGGTACAGGCTCATTCACCGCACAATTTAGATAATCTTAAAAGATTAACGGGGGCGGCCCCGGACCGTCCCCCTCAAAAGGAACTAACAATATGCTAAAAACAAGTCAAGTGAGTGAAACCTTATGTCAATCTGGAATTCGTGCAGCAAGCACGGAGTGTGAAAAAATTGGCGGCATTAATTTAGGTCAGGGTATTTGTGATTTACCTACACCAGAGGTAATCAAACAAGCTGCGATACGTGCGATTGAACAAGAAAAAAATGTATATTCTGCTTGTGAAGGGGTACTCAATTTACGCCATGTTATTGCCAATAAAATTCAAACGTTTAATAAAATTCCGGTTCATGCCGAAACAGAAGTCCTGGTAACCCACGGTTCTACTGGCGCATTTATTTGTGCAACGATGTCTTTGTTTAATCCAGGTGATGAAGTGATTTTGTTTGAACCTTTTTATGGCTACCACAAAAATATTTTGGAGCTGTATCAAGTGAAGGTTAAAGCGGTTCCTATTAATTTACATGATTTAAGCATTCAAATTGATGATCTTAAAAAAGCGATTACTCCTAAAACCCGCGCCATTATCATTTGTACACCGTGTAATCCTTGTGGCAAAGTTTTTTCTGAGCAAGAATTATTAGCGATTGGCGAAATTGCAGAACAACATAATTTAGCAGTTATCACTGATGAAATATATGAATATATTACTTACCCGGGTTATCAACATGTGTCGTTTGCTAGTTTAAAAGATTTTAAAGAACGCACCATTACGATTTCAGGATGCTCAAAAACATATAATATGACAGGATGGCGTTTAGGTTATGCCAGTGGCCCTGCACATGTCATCGCAAAAATGGCTTTGATTCAAGATTTATTGTATGTGTGTCCTGCAACCCCGCTACAACATGCGGCGATCGATGCATTCAAATTACAAGAAAATTATTACCAAACCATGTGTCAAAGCTATTTGGAAAAACGTGATCAGACAGTTCATGAGTTACGTGACATTGGTTTTGAAGTGACAGTTCCCCAGGGGGCTTATTATATTATGGCTGATTTTTCACGCATGGGTATTAAAGACGATGCAACCATGACGCGTCTGTTACTTGAACGTGCAAAAGTTGCAGTGGTTCCTGGTCGCTCTTTTTATTTAAATCCAGATCAAGGAAAACATGTATTACGTCTTTGTTACGCGTTAAGCAAAGAAAAAGTGGCACAAGGTTTAAAACAGATGAAGCAAGGACTAGTACTGTGTCCTTCCTAAGACAAGGTCGGGCCTTGGCCCGACAATTCCTTGGATATAAAATGGTTGCTGAATCGTATGGACCACTCGCGACATACGGATAAGTAATATTCTTGCCTACATCAAAAAGTTTAACCAGTCGGTAACCATCCATACAGCCAAAATAGCCATGCTGCCCAGATCCCAAAATGGTCACTTGTTTTTTGGCTTGCATCGCTTGAATCATCTCATCAAGTAATTTAGTAGGCTGGTATTGCCCCCTTTTTGTAAGCCAATAGTAATGACGATGTTTTTACCAATAAATTGTAGCGCTTCTGGATTCCCGGAGTGCAGCGCTCTCATCTTGAATCTCTTAGAAAACCGAAACAAATAAGTAGAAACTAGGCTCTACATCAAGGTAGCCCTTTTGCTTGCAAACGGGATTAGCTCCTTAAAATGAAGAAGAAATCCTATCTTTCAAGAGAGTTCACAAACCCATCATTGTTGAGAACAGTTTAGTCAAGCATTGGTTTTATCTATTGAGTAACTTATAGTGTAAGTTATTTAAATTGCATACGAGCAAGGACGCTTTACATGACTAAAAATGAAGAAACGAAAAATAGATCCAGTATAATTAGATGGACAGTGATTACTATTTATCTTCTGGCAACTCTTTTTTCTGCTGCTTGGCATGGCCCGGTCGCAGAGCTTGTTTTACCCATTATTCTTGTCTTTACTATTTTTATTTCAGCGTCCCTACATGGTACGGAGCGGTATGGAATAAAAAATTTAATTATATTTTTTATAATAACTTGGTTGGTCAGTCATTTTTTTGAAGCATTAAGCATTCAGACAGGATTTCCTTTTGGGCATTATTATTATGATAAATTAGCTGGGCCACGGCTATTTGAGGTGCCTATCATTATTATGTTTGCTTATTTTGGAACGGGTTACGCCTCGTGGATTTTAGCTCATATACTTCTGGGACAATATGCTACCCAACTAACTGGGAAGCAAATATTTTTTGTGCCGTTGATCGCTGCTTTTATTATGGTGATGTGGGATATATGCATGGATCCTCTTTCATCAACAGTCTATTCATTATGGGTATGGAAAGATGGAGGATTGTATTTCGGTGTTCCATTGCAAAATTATTTCGGTTGGTTCTTGGTGGTTTATATTATCTATCAAATTTTTGCAGTTTATATTGCCAAACATGATGTAATGGCCATACGCAAACAGAGTGTTTTTTCTTCTAGAAATTTTTGGAGAGAAGCGGTCGCTATTTATGGCATACAAGGTTTAACACAATTAGTTGATCCCCTTGGCGCCTCAACTCATTTAAAAATTTATGGATCGATGGCTCTAATTACAGTGTTCACAATGATGTTCGTGGCCCTACTTGCTTTACTTAAAATTGATGAGCGTCATTTAGCAAGGTAACCTGTTTGCTCTCAACAAACGTAGGCTGGGCTGAAAAGCCCAGCATCCAATCTTGAGCAGTACCTGGAAAATTGAGTATTAACTCGAAAACATAATATAAATTCAAGTATCAATCTATTCATCAGATCATTTGCTGGGCTTTTCAGCCCAGCCTACGCTTGCAACACTTGCTGCAAGCAACACTATAAATACTCCAGAATCCAAACTCATCTCAAATATGAGCGTAAACTAAATCCATGGTTGCTTATCAACAAGCAAATCGCTTTCAATACCGCCTGTTTGCTCTGTGGATTTTGGCTCTAATAGCATCACATGAGCTTCCTCATCCGCAACGGGTTTATGTTCAACCCCCTACGCTTGCTAATCAATAAATTTTAAAATCGCATCCGCTACTTTTTGAGGTTGTTCTACGGGGCTTGCATGCCCACCAGGTATAACATCAAGTTGAGTATTATTACCGATCTTTTTTTGCACTTCCTTAGCACCAGCCAATGGAGCAATCATGTCCTCTTCACCTGCAATAACTAATGCTGGAGTTTTGATTTCGCTTAACCAGTCCCCTGAATTAAACTCTTTTAAAGCATTTAATTGGCGTTCATATCCAATGAGTGATTGTGGATAAGGGTTCTGTTCAGCTAATCTGATTAGTGTTTCCAATTGATTTGGTTGCGAGAGAAAATCGCTTGAAAATACCCATGGTGCAATCGATTGCACTCGATAACGAAGAGGTAAATTCATGCGTTGTAATTCACCCGTTAATTCAAAAGCCATTTCTGGGGCTTTGGTTAGGTAAGCAAACGTGTTGATCAGCACAATTTTTTGAATTTGATCAGGGTATCTTTTTCCAATATTTTGAGCAATGGCACTCCCCATCGATTGACCGATGATAATTGGATCTTGAAGCCCTAACTTTTTACTCAATCGCATGACATCATCTGCCATCATTTCGATTGAATAAGGAGTATTTGGACTATCTGTTTGACCTATACCACGGTTATCAAATGTTAGAACCTGATGGTTTGCTGCTAATTGATTGAGAACTCCAGCCCAAAAAGTATGATCACAAGTAAAACCAGCAATTAAAATAATTGGAGTACCTTTGCCATGCACTTCATAATACATATTGATATCATCAATCTTCATTTTTCCTGAATCCGCTGCAATGGCTCCTGATGAGAGCAAAAAATGACTAACGCCTAAGATGAACAACGTTACAACTTTCATTAAGTTATAGTGTGTTACTTTTTTTAATTTTTCCATAATTTTTCCTAAAAATAATTCCCTTTATTTGCACCAACTACTGTTCTACGCAAATGTTTATCACTTCCCAGAGCTTCTAGCCCAGCCTACGCTTGCTGAAAAGCTGAAACTGCGAATACAATAACATTAAATTGAGCTTCCCTTGAAATACGGAGCAGCCTCTAGTTCACATTGGATCATCATTTATGGATCAATTTAAATTCCTAACCATATTTAATTTTGAATATCAGTTAAAAATATACGACTTAGTGTCTGAATCAATCAAAAAAGATATCTCTCATTTAGAGTCCAAGAACAATATTAATAAACTAGACATGGATGAGATCCGTAATTTAGCCTTTTATAAACAAAGCCTAGACATTTTGATTGAATCGACTTTCCTACAAATTTATGCGGCACTTGAAGAGTCTTTATACCATGAGTGTGAAAAACAATTAATTAAAAAAAATGCAAGTATATCACGCTTTGAAACAGCACTTAATGAACAAGGGTACTGTATTGATAGTGAACATTGGAAAGCTTTGCTTAACATTTCTAAAATCCGCAATTGCCTTTTACATGCAAATGGAAGAATAGATATTGATAGATACGGTATAGATACAAAAGAGACAATAAAGACTCTCAATGGTGATGCAAACACAATTCTAATTGAAATAGTTAATTTAAAAGGTCATAAAGAAGATACGGCCAAGATTAAAATTAAGGAATCATTTCTAGAGTATTGTGTTATTAAAATACAAAGCTTTATTAATCCTCAAAAATAAATTTATATATCGTTTTATGAGTCAAAACGAAAAATAGGTTGGTTTTTTGCCTTAATACTATTATCTTCAGCAACTCAATTAACTAACATAAGTGATTAAATTAAGGCTATTCTATTCGTTGAAATCGAGGAACTTTTTTTCCATGATGAATGACATTCTCAAAAAACATTTTCATAGGGCGAACCCAAAGCTGGTTATCACCAAATTGTTCACAATGATAAAGTGCCCTGTACACTATCATCTCTTCATCTGTTTCACTATGACGCGCTTGGCCAATGACTTCATATAATTTTTCGTTTTTATAATGCCTGTATTTTCCACAGATAATAGGATCTAACATTTACACCCTCGTGATTCGTAGTCATTAGTTTTCACTGACTGGCTTACAGTACCATTTGCATCAGTACCAAAAGTGCTACTTTCATTTACCAATTGAATTAGAGCAAATGATTTTGGAGTCAACTTAACATGAAATAAGTAAACGTAGGCTGGGCTGAAAAGCCCAGCATCCAATCTTGAGCAGTACCTAGAAAATTGAGTGTTAACTCGAAAACATAATATAAATTCAAGTATCAATCCATTCATCAGATCATTGCTGGGCTTTTCAGCCCAGCCTACACTTGCTGAATACCGGATGAAGCAAGAAGCTCAATCATTGTAGCCAACTATACTCTTGATTTCGAGAAAATCATGGATGCCGAAATCAGCGTATTCTCTGCCGTTACCAGACTGCTTATAGCCCCCAAATGATGAGAAGGCGTCCCAGTCCGGATAGTTTATTGAAACTGTGCCCACACGCATTTCTCTGGCTACAGCCCGGGCATGATCTATATTTTCTGACTGGATATAGGCAGCAAGTCCGTAGATTGTGTCATTGGCAATACGGATTGCATCCTCTTCATCCACGTAAGACATGATAGACAGGACCGGTCCGAATATCTCCTCGCGAGCTATTTCCATTTCTGGTGTAACGTGCCCAAATACAGTTGGACGGATATAATAACCACAATTGAGATGCTCTGGACGACCTAAACCACCAGTGACAAGGGTAGCACCCTCATCAAGTCCAGACTGTATCAGTGCCTGGATTTTATCATATTGCACTTGACTGACAACTGGACCCAGATCAGATTCAGGGTCTTTAGGATCACCAGTCTTAAAAGCTTCGGCTGCTTTTTTTGCAATATTCAATGCTTCTTCATGCCTCTCCTTGGGTACTAGCATACGAGTTGGTGCATCGCAGGATTGTCCACTATTTCCGAAACAATTTTGCACTCCCTTAGTGACGGCAGTTACAAAATCAGCGTCTGGCAAAATAATGTTGGCCGATTTACCGCCTAGTTCTTGACTCACACGCTTGACTGTATCTGCGGCGGCCTTAGCAACGATTATACCGGCGCGGGTTGAACCGGTGAATGAAACCATATCAACATCTGGATGGCAGGCCATCACTTGACCAACATCCGGTCCAGTACCATTAATTAGGTTAAAAACCCCTTTGGGTACGCCGGCAGCATCCATAATCTCCGCAAAAATGATGCCGCTTATTGGTGCAATTTCTGATGGTTTTAGGATGACGGTACAGCCAGCAGCAATGGCTGGGGCAACTTTACAGACTATTTGATTGAGAGGCCAATTCCATGGCGTAATTAATGCGCAAACACCTATGGGTTCCTTGACAATGGTTGTTGTACCACGCTTTTCACTAAACTTATAACGCTCAAATGCAGTAATAGTCGCTTCCAGATGGACCCGGCCAACTAAAGCTTGTGCATCCCGAGCAAATGCAATGGGTGCCCCCATTTCGTCGGAAACTGCTTTTGCTATATCCTCAAAGCGTTCTTTGTAGAGCTCAAGGATGTTCATTAGAAGTGCCATACGAGAATTGTGCGACGTTTTGGAGAACGTTGTGAACGCTGTTTTAGCTGCAATTACTGCCTTATCGACATCAGCCTTAGAGCCTATAGAAATCTGAGTGTAGGCCTTTTCAGTGGCTGGATTAATGACATCGAGAGTAGCTGGAACAACAGGAGAGACCCATTGACCATCGATGTAGAACTTTAAGTGATTGCTCATAATAGGCTTCCTTTCTGTAACCAATTTATTTCATGGAGAGAGTAGACTAATAAAATCCTTTATCGTTTTCAAATAAACCCAATAATTATTTTTGGGTGTATTTTTTAAAATACGATTGCTATGTGTCAACCAAAATAATTACTTTGAATCAGTCTTTGGTTTTCAATGATAAGCACGACCATTGTAAACTAAAGACCCTATTGGCGCTCATATTCAGTCTATTTTCTGCTAACATATGCATCCCTTCATGAAATAACAAAAGTAAAGAATCTGGTGTATGTATGAATCAAAATTCAATTTGGACCAAATCAAAGGCACGCCTAAATCAATTGCATCGAGATAATAATACAAAATATAACTGGCTATTTTTACCTGGTGGCCCCGGCCTAGGGTCTGAATCTCTGCATAATTTAACTGAAATCTTATCCCTTCCCGGTACTCTTTGGTATCTAGACTTGCCTGGAGACGGCTCAAATAATACGGAAGATGATGAGAAAAGCTTTTCCAACTGGTCTAACGCTCTTATCGAAGCCACTAATGAGTTAGATAACGTTATTTTAGTGGCTCATTCATCGGGTGGCATGTTTGCTCTTGCAACACCCGAATTGGAAAATAATCTTCTCGGACTCGTATTAATGGACTCTGCGCCTAATGCAAGCTGGCAAAGTTTTTTTATGGAGTACGTTAAAAATCACCCACTGGAAGAAGTTGAAAAATTACAAGAAATGTATGAAAAAAATCCATCAAATGATTTATTACGAGAGCTTACCATCGCCTGCGCTCCTTACGTTTCTACATCCAAAAGTTTAGATAAAATAATCGAAATGCTTGCTTCATTACCTTTTAATTATAAAAGCCACCTATGGGCAGAAAACAATTTTGATCGAACCTATCAGGCAAAATGGATTCCAGAGAAAATACCAACCTTAATTTTTTCTGGTGATCAGGATCATCTAACGCCATTAATACTATTTTCACAAGCACGGGCGTTTCAACGGCAAAATATTTGTATCCGTGAGATAAAAAATGCATCTCATTTCCCATGGATGGACAATCCAGAGCAAGTGAAACAAGTATTTGTGGAATATTGTCAATGGTTAGAAAGCTAAAGCCCACTGAATAGAGATGAAACAACTTTGAAGGAGCGCCAGCTGTTGAAAATTTAAAAACTGCCAAAAATAAATAATGAAATAGCGCAGCGCTCGAAACCATGACTTTAATTTTTTACACTTTACTGGTTGGCAAGTCTAAATCAGAACCGCCTCAGTCTGCTTTTCAGAGTAATCAGACTTAATGTCTTTTATGAATAATCATCGAAATTACTTAACTTCCATATAACAATAAGGAAAACGCCCTATGCCTACCTGGGTCTTAAACTCTAATTTCAAAAAATCCATCACCCATAGACGCTGTATGGAGAGGACCTAAATTAGCCCCGTGCTCTTCAATTAATTTTAATAATTTGAGCATTCGAGCCTGAATCTTCGGGGGCATATCTAAAATGGCTTCCTCGACAGATTTACCAGGATCCCAGTCGGGGATCTACTACTTTCCTACTGCGTAAAACTCTTACAGAAGGTCAACGAGTGCAATTCGTTGTAACACAAGGTGCTAAAGGCCCTCAAGCACAGAGTATAACAGCCCTTTAAATTTAAGATATTTTACTACTACATCTTTTGGGGGTGTAGTAGTACCGATTCAATCGAACGTATCAGACAAGCACCACATAAAAAAATACCGCGAAGAAATGACAAATACTTCCTGATAAGACAAATAAGTGCCAGAGCACGTGACTAAATCTCAATCGCTCCCAAATATAGAAAATGACCCCAACGGTATAGCTCAAACCTCCTGCTACAATATAGGTTAAGCCGCCTGGTGGCAGTAATTGATACAGAGGTTTTACAATGAGGAGCGCCATCCATCCCATCAAAAGATAAATTAGTGTGGAAAGTAGGTCAAATTTATGGACAAAGAACCACTTGAATAATATCCCAACAAAAGCTAAAGACCAAACAATAGTGAATATGGTCCATCCTAGAGAGCCGTTAATCGTGACCAACACAAATGGTGTATAACTTCCAGCTATGAGTAAATAAATTGACGCGTGATCTAAGATACGAAATAGATGTTTTATTTTAGGGTTCGTCATACTGTGATAAACAGTAGAACATACATACATCAAGAGCAAAGTACATCCAAAAACAATACTAGATACCAACTTTAAACTATTGTTTTGATATGCGGCAAATAACGTTAATAAAACAAGGGCAATGAAACTTAAGAATGCTCCAAGTGCATGAGTAGAGGCATTACCGATTTCTTCAACCCGGGTTTGTGATGTATCTGGTTTAATCCAAGCCATATGAGTCATTTAATAAAATGAAATATTTATGTGTACAGTCGCAACTTTCCCTTATAAACATGCTATTTTAATCGGTGTAAGACTATTATGACAAGTGCAGGCCACGGTAAACGCATTTAAATTTGACCAATCACTTTAGCCAAGTACTGAATATTAGTACAAACCTTAGGTTGCTTACGGCGAATTCTCGCTTTGAAGAGCTTCATTTTTTAACCAAGCCTAGTGCAAATTTACGCATATCAGAAGTCAATTGCACGGACATTTAACTGGTATAACTAAAGAGTTGGGGGCCCTATAATCCTTCTTATTTTCATCCATTTTTACTAGAGCCTGTGTAGAAAAACATTAATTAGCACCCAACTTTAGCCGAAAGATCTCTCCTTTCAATTGAATCGTATCTCCTGCTACCATCTTTTTTCTTTTCTGTTTTTCTATTATGCCGTTTACCAATATAGTGCCCGCAGCTATCATATCCTTAGCTTCCGCTCCACTCGAAGCGATACCTTCAAATTTAAGAATTTTAAAGAGCTCAACAGGTTCTTTATTAATGAAAATATCCTTCATATTATTTATTACTCCAATAATGATGAGTTGTCGCAATCTTTATTTTTTAAGGAATCACGAAAAAGGGTTTCAATTTCAGTCCTTGCCCATGGTGTTTTGCGCAGGAATTTAAGGCTTGATTTGATGCTGGGGTTGGAAGAAAAGCAGTTAATCTTGACTCTCTCCGCCAAGCCTTCCCAGCCATAACAAATCAACAATCTATTTAAGATAGTCTCTAGGGTAATGCCGTGCAGTGGATCATTAGATGTTCTGTCCATCAACTATACCTTTTTTTGTTGCGCATTGGGGGTTTTAGTTTAGCCCCCGCTTAGCTCTACTACTTCAAATACTATTTTTAATATACATAAGTGTTCTTAGTATAGTCACACGGATCAATAATACTACTTCTACTACTGCTTAATCAAATCTTTTAACGCCGGGGTTGCAGGCGAATTAAAATGCACAGTGGGGAACATGTGTATTAATCTGAGACAGTTGGCCAACGCCGTGTTTTTAAATATAAATCGATCCTCAATCCTCCCATGCCGGTTTTCCCTGCTTCGGCAACAGATAATTTGAGGTAATGAATATTACTTACAAATGTTAATAATATTTTAAGATTTCACTGCTAAAATAAATAAATAAAAATCAAATTGGATAAATAATGTTATTAATAATCGTGCAGATTCCACCAAGAGTCCGGTTTAATCCTTTTACTACCCAAGCCGATCTATTTTCTTTCTATCATCAAGTGAATAATATAAGCAAAGCACATCATACTCCGTATATTTCTTTTTATAATAATTCCTATCAAGAAGAGAGAATAAACCATCTTAAAGAGTTAAGCCGTATTCTTGTCTTAGAAATGGCATTAAACCATCGCTATGAAATACCAGCACATAGAAATTCTTTCAACGCTGCGGTTAATCGAGCAAATTTTCATTTTAGAAATTTAGAAACACCTATAGAGGTACAAAGGGCTCCTTCACCAAGGGCATCACAGAGACTAGTCCCCGACCAAGGTAGAGTCGCCGCAGAACGACCAAATACACCTTTTGGACATGTGCCTAAACCCGATACAGCATTACAAGAACGTGCTAAAAAAGCAATGGAGAAATTAGGAAATGATTTACCAAGCGAATGCACCGATCCTATAAGCATGGAACCTCTCACTGACCCTATAGAAATCAATAATCGTGTTTATAATAGAGGTACCGCATTAAACTTGCTAGAACGTGGTCAATTTAAAGATCCGTTTACGCGTGAATTAATTGATCCGAAAACTGCTAAATCTGGTTCGTATATGCTTGAGGCGATGGAACAACATCTTGAAGCCAAAGCAGGTAAAGAACCCGCTTTATATGTTAGACACAAACAAACCAATGTTCATCCTTTAAAAGACCTTATTGAAAATTGGGAAAACTTATTAAATACGGCACCTAAACCTCATTAGACACAGTTCACGGTGCCTAATAAGCAGGCGAAGGTTGGGTCAAAATGGCCCAACCTTGCTTAAATCAGAAAAACTAAATTCATCCTTCAACCAATCACCAATAAACTTTAATTTTTCCTTGTATTCATCAGTATCCTTCCAGCTCATAGATAACACCTTATTTTCTCCTAATTCAGTGTTAAGTGTTACCAGTATCACCTTTTACCTTAATATAGGTTGCATCAAGGTGCCAGCGACAGGCGTAGCGTTTCTTATGCCAATCAAGGCGTTTTTTTAATTCAGGAGCGTAATGCTGAACCCAACGATAAAGTGTAGTATGGTCGTTGGAATCTCAGTTAATAATTTACATTGAAGTATAAACTATCCTTGGTTTTTGCAACGGATCCATAAAAAGCAAGGAGTAGGATTGATAAGATAATTTAATCTGCTCTGCTAAAAAGACCAGATGCGACCCCATAGATGATACGATAAAAAAGTGAATGTGGAATTTTTGTTAGAAATTATTAAGCTATTGAAAAAAATACTTTTTATTATCACTTATTATTGATTTCCGATAAGTATCCAACTTAAGATAAGCGCTCAATGAATGTCTGTATATGGATTTGAAGATGCAAATATTTAAAGCTTCTTGGTCTCAGCTTTTTATCGCTGTTATGGCTTTTTTTTTTCTTACAATAAGCTGCGCAGGTAAACCGGTGTGGACTTTGACAGCGGATCCTAATTATCCACCAACGGTTTCGATAACATCAATAGGATCTGCAACGATTAAATACACAGTAACGAATCAATCGAGGAGAGCGCACACGCTGTCGATGAAACCTATCGTTGGGATTACCCAGGTCACTTCAATCGGAAATTGCCCTAATCCCTTTAAATTGGCATTTCATCAATCTTGTACTCTAAATTTGCTTGTGAATGGAAGCATGCTTCCAAGCAATATTAAAGGTGGCCCTCAAGTATGTGAACAAGGAAATGCACTGCAGTGTTATCAACCAAGTGCAGCGAACATTTTAAACATTACTGTAGTTCCCGTGACCCATTATTTGATTACTCCTAGTGTTGGTCCAGATGGAGTCATTTCACCCAATACACCGCAAACTGTTATTGCTGGAAACAATTTGACGTTTACTGCAACCCCTAATGCGGGTTATCAAGTGGATGAATGGTTAATGGATGGAGGTACCGCCCAGAAAGGAGGAACAACATTTACACTATCCAATATCGATAGTAACCACACAGTAGCAGTAACCTTTACACGGGTAGGAACAACGTATGCAGGTACTAAGAGTGGTTCTATTTATTTTTCTACTGATAATGGTTTAACTTGGACTACCACGGCTGTACCTTCTTTAAATTACGCAGTAAATAGTATATTTGCAACATCCACCACGCTTTATGCTGGAAGCGAAGATGGAAAAGTATATTATTCAACCAATAACGGTGCTTTTTGGAGCCCTACAACGGCACCAGGTAGTTCATCGGTGAATAGTGTTTTTGTTACGACTGACGCAACAATTTATGTTGGAACTCAAGAGGGTAAAGTTTATTACTCAAGCACCAATGGAGCGACTTGGGTTTTGACCACCGCTAATCCAGGTACTGGAGCTATAAATAGTATATTCTTGACCTCTTCTACAATTTACGTAGGAAGTGAAGATGGCAATGTCTATTATTCAATGAACAATGGAAGTAACTGGAATAGAATCAACGGCCCAGAATCAAGTACCCCTGTCCCGGTCCAAAATGTTTTTGCTGTAAATAATCAGCTTTATGTGAATACTCGGCAAACCTCTTCTAATAGCACATTCCCCCCTGGAACCATTGATTTTGAATATGTCTATTTTACCAATAGCTTAACAGATCCAAATCCGATATGGACTCTTTTATCACAAATAACCTACACCTTATTTGTTAATTCAGATTTAACCGTAATCCTCGCAGGGACACAGAATGGCCATGTTTTCTCTTTAACCACTGGAGATGACTTGGGATTTATCATTAATAGCCCAATTACAAGTTTATTTTTTTTCGGGTAACAAGGAAGATTATTCATGTTGAAACTTAAAAAAGCAGTATTTCTCTTATTGTCATTAAGTTTTGTGACGATAACTCCCTATGCAAAGCAAGCAAATGACTTATTGAGCTTACCCAGCCCAGGATTAAATTTACTTAATCAGGCCACACGAATTCGACCTATGTCCCCTGAGAGCGACATTTCATTTATTGTCTGGTTAAATTTACGTAATAAAGCCAAGTTGGATAAGCTCGTTCAAGATGTCTATGATCCCAATAGCCCTCAATATCATCAATTTTTAACTCACAGTCTTTATGAGCAAGAATTTTCACCTGGTCATGAAGCGGAAAATTCAGTACAACAATTTTTCTCTTCTCAAGGGATGCAAACAAAAGTCGTCAACCATAGTGTTCGTGTCACTGGAACAGTCGCTCAAATTGAACAAGCACTTCATGTGCAAATCAACTATTATCTTTATCAAAACCAGATCGTCCACGCCAATACAAGCCCACCCCAAGTAAATCAAGAGATTGCCCAATATATTGCGGAAATTACAGGTCTGAGTTCTGTTCCTGAATTTCACTCAAACATAGAAAGTATAAAAAATAACTCTCTTGCAGTTCATGATATAAATTTTATTTGGGATAATTTTATTTCTTTTGCAATTCCGACCGATATTTCATTGCAAGGTTTTACGGGAGCAAATTTGCAAAAAACCTATAATCTGAAAAATATTCCTCGCATTAATGGCACTCATCTCGATGGAACGGGACAGACTTTAGTTATTGTTGATGCGTGCGGCACGAACACTGCAAAACAAATCGTAAGTGATGCGAATCAATATTTTAATGCGAATAATATACAGCCCTTCGTCACCTCAGGTGCATCGAAGAATTTTGCGATAATTAATCCTGATGGTACCCCCTTTACAACATGTCCGAATGCATCCTCTTTTAGTAATGAAATTGCGCTAGACATTGAATCATCCCATACAATAGCACCAGGAGATAATACCGTTCTGGTACTAGGAAGTGATCAAAAGAGCATATTAACTGATGTAATTCACACACTGATTAATGATAATTTTACTATTGCAGGTTTTCCTAATGCTTATGTCATTTCGAATAGCTGGAGTAGTCAAGAGATTTCAGATACAGCGTTCGAACAGACATTGGAATTAGCTGCTGCTGCAGGAATTAGCGTTAATTTTTCTTCTGGAGATTGTGGCGATAATACATACACAACAGATAAAAAATGCACCCCTCCACGTCCTTCTTCACCAGTAGTTGATTACCCTTCCAGCTCTGCTTATGTGACCGCTGTTGGAGCCACTGCTTTATTTGTAGATACAAATTACCGTTATGCATTTGAAACAGTCTGGGGCTCTGTTAAAAACACTAAGGGTAGTTTTTCCTATGATGGTGGTACTGGCGGAGGCATCAGTCAATTTTATGGGCCAGTTGCTTGGCAGAACTCCATTAGCAATTTCACAGCAGGTGGCTATGGAGTGATTAACAATTATGGGCGCCATCGTGCATTACCTGACATTGCCATGCTTGGTGATCCGCAAACAGGATTATTGATTATTGCCGATGGAACATCAGTCCAGGATGGTGGTACTAGCTTAGCGTGTCCATTATTTTCGGCAACTTTAGTTCTAGTTAATCAAGCACGTAGTTTACTGAATAAAGGGACCCCTATAGGCCAGGCTGCACCTTATTTATATCAAAGGCATGATGTATTACTCGGCAACAGAGCAATTAATCTTATTATTCCCCCTGCGCTTATCATTAGTGGTGCAACACCTCCACCGTCTACATCAATTCAAGGAACTCCGGCCCCTGCATCTGCTTTTACTATTAGTAACAAAACCTTTGGATGGGATTCATCACTGACGCTTGAACCCGAAGATCAATTTTGGAATGATGCCGTTGGGATAGGCTCGCCTAACATCCCAAATTTTGTTCTAACAATGGCGAATATGTAGCTTTAAGACGCCGTTGGTACACCGGCTGAGGATGTGGGGCGGTCACAAAAAGTTGAACCCTCATGTAAAAGCTATATTTTTATGAGAGCAAGGCCAGCGATGCTGAGTTTCAAAAGGTGATGCTGGTAGTCGTTATCGTGATATTGATTAGTTGGCTCTGGATCTCACCAGCCGGAAGAGGCATCTCGCAAACGCCACAAGCATTCATGGCGCATGGATAAGACCTATATTAATGCAAAAAGCCAATGGGGCTATCTGGATTGGGCTTTAGATAAAGAAGGGAATGCCGTAATAACTTCAATTTGTGTTTTGGAATATTTTGCGGCAGAACTCCTGTGAGTAATTTATTCATTAAACAAGGCTTGCGCGTAGGTTTGGTCAGGATTTATTGACTAAATGAAGCAATTGCATCTACACATACATTTCTCTTATTTTGTCGGCCAAGGCCCGACCTACCTTGCTAATCTTTTTATTTTGGAAAGCTCCAAAGTTGACAAATTAAATAATAGATTACACAATAAATGACCAGAGGCTCTCTTACTAAATTCATGAAAATTTCTCCTCTTTATCAATCAAAACTAAATAACTTCAAATCAACACCCAAATTAGATACTCCTTTGCGCTTGATCGCACGAGGGATCCATTATGGACATATTATTGGTGAGGAAGCTGAGTTGCGTGAATTTATTCTTGCTCATATTACCAATCCCACTGATATTGAAGCCATTAATCAAACTGATGATGACAAAACTTGTACAGTCATTGCGGAATTATTTGGTATTTTACCAGGCTCTATTTTGGAGCAATCGGAGGAAAATAAAAGAAGTATTTTCCTTGCCTTTCGTATTTTTTTTGAAAAAAACCCACTGTCTCTTATAAAATCAATTCAATATAAAAATGAACATGGGGATGTTGTTTGGACATCTTCTGCCCTAGAGAAAATAGGTGAGGCTCCTGAATTATTACAAGAGCTTATCCCAGAGTTGTCTTTATTTATTAAAAAATATGCGCGCAATCTTAGTGAATTAGAGTTACGCAGATTGGTTGCAGCGATACATGGAAATCAATTGCTCGTAGGGTTAGTGCTCGAGTTGCATGCTTCAGGCCAATTTAATTTGCCTCATTTTCAGAGAAATACTTTAAGTGAAGAAGAACTAGCAAACTCACTCAAAAGCTACTGGCATCCTGAACAAAAAGGAAATGCAGCCTATTTTTATCAGGATTTTCCTGAGCTTGAATTGTGGCGCCTCTTTATGGATGGTTATCAACAAGAGAAGGGTTGGGCTAATTATGAGGCGCGAGAAAAGGGCTGTATTAATCAATTATATCAAGCCTGGCTGTATACTAAAGAAACCATCGCCGAACCATTAACCCCTGAGTACTTTAGGAAACTACACTCTATTTGTGCGAAAGGCATTATTTGGAATAGAACGGAAGGGATGTATCGAGAATATGGGGCTAGTTTTGGACTGTCATTGAGAACTTTAACTTTTCTTGGCTACATGGAGTACCTAACGCAGTTTAATAACTTATGCACATTAGAAAAGCATGCCCCCTCGGGGTTTGATGCAGTAACTTCTATAGAAGCAAAGCGCTTAGATACTTTCGTTCGGCAAATAATAGAAGAGTATGAATCAACAGTTTCTACCCACACTGAAAACCCGAAAGCTTTATTACATGCAATCATTAGTTTTTGCAAAAAATTAGAGCTGACTCATCCTTTTAGGGATTGCAATGGAAGATTGTTTTGCAATCTCCTGTTAAATCGAGAATTGGTTCGTCATGGGTTTTCACCAACCCTTCTAGATAATCCCAATATGATTGAAGGTTTTACTATCAAAGAGTCAATGTCTGAGCTAATTCGTGGAATGAATAGTTTTCAACGCTTAAAGGCCGATGGATTATTCAAAACAGGGATGAAAACAATTGATTTAATTAAAACGCAAATCTATCCAATTCCTGATGTGTGGAATAGGTATCAACTATCTCAAAGTATTCCTCAAAATACGGGTGCACTTCTTGGGAAACACGGAATTTTTGTTACTTCATCGGAGAAACAGGTTTGTGTAGGCGAAACCTTAAATCATGGAATTGAGTTTTAGAAGGATTCCAAGAGTTTTTGGGACTTTCCCCTCTTATTCTCCTATTTCTATTAGTAATCTATACAAAACTTGGTAATTTTAAATGTCCTTGGAGAAGGGACCAATTTGAAAAAGAGTATGATGAATTTCTATTAGCTATTAGCCACTTTGAACAATGAAGTAGATTTTAACACTAATAGATTTTTGAATCCGGTCAAGATTAACTGGGCACACATAAATTAAACTCACAGGGAATCACTCGGTGACGTATCTTAATAGAAATATCCAGAATTACCTTTGTTTTTGGCATTATAAAGTGCTAAATCTGCTTTTTTAAATAAGCCATTTATGGTTTGTGCATGCTCAGGATATAAAGCAATCCCGAAACTTAATCCAATTAAGATTTCATTATCATAAATTTTCAGTGATTTTTGCAAATCTAATAAGATTTTTTCAACATATCTTATGGCTGTAGATATATCAGAGTGGATTAGCAATACAGCAAATTCGTCTCCACCAATCCTGGCTGCCAGGTCATATTTTCTGCAGTTTTTAATAAACAAATCTGCTACGTGCTTTAACACTTCATCTCCTGCCTGATGACCATATTGGTCATTGATTCCTTTAAATTTATTAAGATCTGCCAATATTAAAACCAATTTTTCTTCTTCTCGCTGTGCTAAATTAAGGTTGCATTCAAAATACTCAACAAATTTATGTCGATTAGCCAGTCCAGTCAGTTGATCGGTTGAAGCCATTCTTTTTATTTTTCTTTGTTCTCTTAGTCTATCTGAAATATCTCTGGAAGAGGCGTAAATGTAATTTCTTCCCTTTAAAGAGATGCCTTTTGCATTAATTTCAACATCAATAATAGAGTCATCCTTACGTTTATGCTTCGTTTCGAAAGTATCGGATGAGTACAATAATATTTTTAATTTGCATGCAATCTCATCACCTGGTATAAGAACATCCCAGTCTCTTACATTGAGTTTTAACACTTCTGCTTTGGTATAACCGAGAGAGTCTGCAAAAGATTGATTGCATTCAATCACATCACCATTTTCATCCAGTATGTGTATTCCATCCCCTGCTAACTCTAAAATAGTCCTAACTTGCTCAGCTTTTTCCATTAACTCCATTTCTGTATTTTTTTGAGATGTTATATCCGTCCTAATTGAGTAGTATTCGATGGGTTTTCTATTGGCATCAAGTCTTGGAACAATGGTGGCATCAATCCAATAGAGTTTTCCATCCTTTCTTTTATTACATAACTCGCCACGCCAAACATGACCAGCCTCGATCGTTTGATACAGATTTTGATAAAATTTTTTATCATGTACACCTGATTGCAGCATTCTGTGGTTCTGTCCAATGAGTTCGTCTTTTGTATACCCACTTAATTTACAATAGAGATTGTTAACATAAGTTATTTTTCCGTTTGCATCCGTGATGCACATGCTACTGTGAATATCCACCAATTCTTTATGAAGTTGTAACATTTCAAATGATTTTTTTAATTCTTCGTTTTTTGATTCAATTAGTCGTTCGAGCTGAATTTTATAAGCAAGTAATTCAGACTCCGTTTTCTTTTGATAGGTAATATCATTGACAAATACAAGTGCATAATTTTCATTGTTTTTGATAAATAAGTGAGCACGAACTTCAACTGGAAAAACTTCTCCAGATTTTTTTTTATGTTGCGTTTCGAAATGTAATTGCTTTTTTTCGACAAAATCACGCCAAAATGTAGGCCAAACCTCTCTCGGAAACAGCGGATCCCACTGCCATACAGACATTCCAACCAATTCATCGCTTGTATAACCCAGTGATTCACAAGCCGCGTTATTTACATATACGATTTGAGATTCATCGTTCATCAAAAAAACTTCATCCGAAGAAACTTCTGTCGAATAATGAAAAAATTTACTATTAATCGGTATTTGATTCTCACTTTGTTCTTTATTCTTTGTATTCAGATCATGCTTTTCAGAGATTGGTTCTTCTGCAAGAGCCACTATTTTTTTTATGAAATTCGCGATCCCCAATAAACTTAGTCTATATAAATCATTAAATACTGATTGTTCAATCTGTTTAAAACGAATTAGAGAGCTTTGGAAGTTTCTTTTTTTTATTGGCTTTTCAGATAGGATTAAGTGCTCACTCTTTATTGTATATTTTGAGATGGAATTGAACATCTTAAGAATATCTTTTCTTTCTCCTTCAAGGATCTGGAGAAAAGTATGCTCTGAGTGTAATAAAAAGCCACTGAGATTAAGCTCTACGGAATGAGAACTTATCTTTTCAAAAATATCCATGAACTGACAGCTATTAGAGTCAGGATCTAAAGAGCTGATATAGATTAATTGGTATTCATCCATTTTATAAATTTAATTTTAGATATCAATTAAATACTAGGATTAATACTATTATGCTGCAAGTTTTAGATGCTTTATTGAACGTTCGGTCCTAGACCCATTAGGTGAAAATGATGCAGTTGCCGCCATGAAAAATATGGCAGTGATGTTTTATTTTGTCGCACCTGTATTGTTGCTCAAACTCTCCAGTCACTTGGTGGAGAAGCAGGAGCTGGGTTAATGGATTTAATTAGTGGTTCTGAACGACATAGCGAAAACATGACTCAATCCGGAATGCACGTTGCCAAAACAGGATTAAAAATCGCCTCCAAGGGAGCATTATAATGTTTTTAAAACATTTCATTGCGTTCAAATACTTCATTGAACTCACGAATACTAATCAAACCGGCCTCATACTTTTCTCGAGCCTCATGAATACTCATATAGCGATTATTAGGTTTTTCTTCCGTAACACCAACAATAGCATCAAGAAACTCAACCAACCATTGAAATGTCTTTCTCATTTGGAGCCTTCCCTGTGATAAAAAATTACATCATCCGTTCAACCATTATAGGCATATTTCAAATTCTATTGCCAATAGCGGTATTGCTTGTTCTTGCCCCATGGTTCATTAATACCCAAGTTATCAACCACCTGCAAAAACCAGGAATTCATCCATGGTTCATTGTATTGCATGCACTCTTTTACTTAACTCTCATCCTGGTATGGCAGAAACTAGTCCACCGCTTAAACAAACAAAACCCAATTAATGCCGAACAACTGCATTCATTACTCTACCCATTCCAGGCCTCTATAGAGCATGGCAAGCAATAAGAGTAAAATGCTACCATCATCAATTATTGGGATGCCCACTTATGCCCTCTCCACCTCAGAAATTCCTTTGTCTAAAAACTGGCTACTCCTTGGTAAAGGATTTCGTTGGCGGCCAAGTCACACGCAAAAGATTCACCAAATCAAACAAATAAAAAATGAAAAATTCATGCAAAAGGCTCTTGCTATCAAACAGTAAGACGATTTTGTCAAAACCATGAGCACAGCAAATTAGCTAAATGGTTAAACCATCGTTCAAAACTCAATCCATTCAGACCAGTAGTTTCTATGGTTAATGATACACCACTTGGGGATGAGGGAGTTTATTTTATAACAGACAATTGTTAATTTACCTTCTGACATTTATCATTAAATTTATTGAATTTTTTTACCTCAAGTCCGCTCTATATTAATAGGTTGACAAATAATGTCAAAAAATCAAAACAATAAGATTGGATTTCTTGAAGCCACTGCCATTGGTATTGGAGGTATGGTAGGCGGTGGGATATTCGCTGTTCTTGGTTTATCAGTGGAGTTGGCTCGCGGTGCAGCGCCACTAGCGTTTTTTGTAGCTGGAATGGTGGCCTTATTCACTTCCTATTCCTACTCACGTCTGTCGGTTACCTTTCCTAGTGAAGGTGGCACCGTTTATTTTTTTGACCAAGCTTTTGGTTCTGGGTTGTTAACGGGAAGTGCAAATGTTTTGTTATGGATTAGTTACATTATCATGCTCTCTCTTTATTCTTATGCTTTCGGTAGTTATGCTGCTTCTTTGTTGCCCATGTCCTTACACTTTTATTGCAAACATTTAGCGATTACCGGGAGCATTGTGTTGCTCACTGCTTTGAATTTTTTCAGCGTGCGAGTGATCGGTGACTCGGAAGAATGGATTGTTTTGATAAAAATAATAATCCTGGTTTTTTTTATATTTGCTGGGATTGGCGGTATAGAAGTTAGCCGATTGACTCAATCGCCCTGGCCATCTCCGTTAAATTTGATTTCAGGAGGAATGATTATTTTTCTTGCTTATGAAGGATTTGAATTGATTGCTAACACTGCTCATGAAATTCGCGACCCCGATAAGAATTTACCCAAAGCTTTTTATACTTCAGTTATTTTTGTCATCATTCTGTATGTCTTAATCGCTACCGTAACGGTAGGAACGCTACCAATTACAACAATTATCCATGCCCGCGATTATGCACTTGCTGAAGCAGCACGCCCTGCTTTGGGTTTTGGTGGATTTTTTTTGATTGCTGTGGCAGCAATGTTGTCGACTGCTTCTGCAATTAATGCCACTATTTATGGTGCAGCACGGTTGAGCTTCATTATTGCCAAAGACGGGGAATTACCACAGTTTTTGGAGAAAAAAGTTTGGAATAGACCTATTTCTGGTTTACTCATTACTGGAGGATTAACCATAGTTATTGCTAACGTGATAGATTTAGATAATTTATCGCTAATGGGTAGTTCCGGATTTCTTTTGATTTTTGCAGCAGTAAATTGTGCAAATGTTCTTCTGGCTAGTAAGACAAAGAGCCGTGCCTGGATTTCTGCTCTGGGCGCTTTTTTTTGTTTTGTTGCACTGGGATGTTTGGTATGGTACGTGGGAAAAACTCAACCAATCCAATTATGGTTTTTGGCCGCATTGATCCTAATTGCGGTTATGATTGAAGGTACTTTCAAATTGACTGCTAGAAGATCTTTGCATTTGGTTAGAAAAAAGTAATTCGCCCTACTTCATTGTACAGCGAATGGTGAGATGTAAATCAGTGCCAAAACTCATAGATTTAGTAACTTTAGTTATAGCATCTGTTGATGCTTGTACTCACTAGAGTGAGTCACTCTTCTATAGCCTTTTTTCCTGGTCCTTGTTAAATAAGCGCTTTTCTTCTGACTTAGATTGTGTGATTTCCACTAAAAGTTGAATTTCTTTTTCCATAATTTGAAATGACTTTTGCATGTAATCTAATGTGTTGTAACCCAGCTCAAACAATATGTTCATCTGTCTCTGTAATAATTCTTCTGCATTTTCAAAATTCGCCATCTCGGATTTTAGATAAGGAAAACTCTCTTGGTCTTTATCAGTAAAAATGCGGAAAAATTGGTCTAGCTCATCTAAATTTGCAAGAAATCTTGGGCTTGTTCCAATGGTGAAACTCTCCAGAATTTTACTATTTAATGGGGGCATCAGTTGAAAAAGTTTATACCCTTGGTTCCATTGCTCAAATAGATTATTCATTTTAATTTCCTTATAATGCACTGCACAATACTAGATTAGAAGTGCATCAATCCAATGTCAAATAATCAGAAAAGCCCATGAGGATATTGCTACAGATATTAACCGCCATTAATATCCAGGTTAGCACCAGTAATAAACCCTCTCTCAATAGCTGCCAAAAACTCTACCGCATCAGCTACTTCTTCTGGCTTGGGTAATACCTGCATTGTTTACCAACACGTCGATATGCCCAAAACGCCCCATAACGAGGGAAACCAGTTTTTCTCAATCCGCAAAGTGAGCAATGTCAGCATAAGCAAGCTCAATATCATACCCCTCTTCTTTCAGAGCCATTTGCCATCGTTTTGCTTCTTCATGTCTGCCATCCTTGAAATAGCGAGCAATTACTTGATAGTTTGCTGCTAAACGCTTGCAAATTGCTGTCCCTATTCCGCCTGTACCTCCTCGGTCTTTCGCTCCAGAAACAACACTCCTTGTATGTTTTAATGTGCTACTGGTTTAGATTGTTTTTTGGCTAATTGTTCGCTTTTTAACTGTTCTACTATAATAGATGAATAATCAAATTTACAATTGATAATGAGTTTAAGGTTTAAATTGAGGTTAAAAGATCTTCCTCTAAATCTTGCTTATCAATAAAATTATAACACTGGATAAAACAGGGAATTATACGTTTTTTCTGCTTTAGTAAATGGAGATGATTTTGAAAGAACCAAGAAACAAACAGGAGCAAAATAATAACCAATTAAATGATACTGAGGCTTCTCAAACATTTGGTTTAGACAAACCATTACACGCCTGGTTAAGTCATTTTTCGGGATGGCTATCACCATCTACTTTTCTATCCTCTTACTATGACTGGTTAACCCATTTAACACTCTCTCCTGATAAACGCTTGGAACTGATGAACAATAATTCAACTAATAATTTGCAATTATTGTTCTATTTATTGAATATTTGCCGCAATCAGGAAGGTGAACCCTGCGTGACGTTACGAGAATCCGATCATCGATTTCAAAATGACTTGTGGAATCAATTTCCATTTGCACTGTATTCGCAATTATTTTTAATGACTGAGCAAGCTTGGGATAAGGCCACAACAAATATTCGCGGCGTTTCAAAACATCATCAAAATCTTATGAATTTTATAACAAGACAAATACTCGATATATTTGCACCATCCAATTTTCCTGTCACCAATCCCGAAGTCATTGAGGCAACAACTAATGAATCAGGAATGAATTTTGTTAATGGATTCAATAATTGGATTGAAGATGTTTCTCGTATTATCAATAAACAACCTCCAGTGGGTTCAGAAGAATTCAAAGTCGGAAAAAATGTTGCAATTACCCCAGGAAAAGTAGTTTATCGAAATCATTTAATCGAACTGATTCAATATAAACCAACAACCACCAAGGTTTATGCAGAGCCTATTTTAATCGTACCTGCATGCATTATGAAATATTACATTCTAGATCTTTCTCCCAATAACTCCATGGTCAAGTATTTAGTCGATCATGGGCATACTGTATTTACCATTTCCTGGAGAAATCCCGATAGCAAAGATAGAAATTTGAGTATGGAAGATTATATTAATCTCGGCGTATTGGATGCTATCGAAACCATCAATCATATTGTACCAAAACAAAAAATTCATTCAGTGGGATATTGTCTTGGTGGAACGATGTTAATGCTTGCAGCAACTTTATTAGCAAAAAGAAAACTAGACCAACTAAAGACCATTACCCTATTTGCAGCTCAAATCGATTTTAAGGATGCAGGTGAACTCATGCTTTTTATCGATGAAAGTCAAATAGCTTATCTTGAAGACATTATGTCGGAGAAAGGCTATTTAGATGGATCGCAAATGGCAGGAACATTCAGTATGCTGCAATCTGTAGATCTCATTTGGTCTAAAAATGTTCTTGATTATCAATTGGGAAAAAGAAGACCGGTTAACGATCTTATGGCTTGGGATTACGATACCACACGTTTACCGTACACCATGCATTCAGAATATTTGAGAAAATTATTTTTAAATAATGATCTGGTTGAAGGACATTACAGCATTGATGGCATGGCACTATCTTTAGAAGATATTGACTGTCCTGTTTTTGCAGTAAGTGCCTTAAGAGACCACGTTGCACCCTGGAAATCCGTATACAAAATTCACCTCTTTACTGATACTGACATCACCTTTGTATTAACAAATGGAGGCCATAATTCAGGGGTTGTAAATGAACCAGGTCATCCAGGGCGAAGCTATCAACTCATGACGCATAAAAAAGGTGAGAAGTACATTTCTCCAGAGCTTTGGCAAGAAACAGCATCACATAATGATGGTTCCTGGTGGCCTGCATGGCAAGATTGGCTCGCCAGTCATTCGGGTAATAAAGTGTTACCCCCTTCATTAGGAAACTCAAAAAAAGGGTATAAAGTTATATGTGATGCACCAGGAACCTATGTTTTTCAAAAGTGATGCATAAAGGATGTGTCTGGTTAGTGATTTTTTAAACCTGAGCTAGCAAATAAGGGAGAGTTCTCATTATGAAACTCAGTATAGGCCACCCCAAAGATTCCAAATCAACCCTGGGATCGAAAATTGATATGCAAGATGATTTACAAACTCTGCCTCTGCCAGAAGTGGAGAGACTATTAGAAACATCTAAGGACGGCTTAAATCATCAAGAAGCACAAAAGCGGCTGGCCCAATATGGGCCGAATCAAATAGAAGAAAAAGAAGAAAATCCCATCCTGAAATTCCTTTCTTATTTTTGGGGTCCTATCCCATGGATGATCGAAATTGCGGTGATCCTATCAGGAGTAGTTCGACATTGGCCAGATTTTTTCATCATTCTCATTTTGCTTATATCCAACGCTTTGGTTGGATTCTGGGAGGAACACGCAGCAGGTAATGCCATTGCGGCGCTGAAGGCCAAATTAGCACTCAAAGCACGCGTGAAACGTGATGGAAAGTGGATCAACACACCAGCAGGTGAGCTGGTTCCTGGCGATATGATTCTTCTGCGTTTAGGCGACATTATACCTGCCGATGCACGCTTGTTAGAAGGTGATCCTATAGAGGTGGATCAGTCCACACTCACTGGAGAATCATTACCCGTCACTCGCAAATCAGGCGAGGCTGTATTTTCTGGCTCGATTATTCGTCAAGGAGAAATCGAAGCACTGGTGTATGCCACTGGAACGAACACCTATTTTGGTAAGACAGCACAATTAGTGGAGGAGGCACACACCGTCAGTCACTTCCAACGCGCGGTGTTAAAAATTGGCAATTATTTGATTGCTTTTGCATTGGTTCTAGTAGGAACAATCATTACTGTTGCAATTTATCGGGGTGATCCAGTTTTAACTACATTGCAATTTGCCTTGGTGCTCACTGTTGCCGCAATTCCTGTAGCAATGCCTACAGTGTTGTCTGTGACCATGGCAGTCGGAGCACGTCTTCTCGCTAAAAAAGAAGCAGTGGTAACGCGGTTAGCCGCCGTAGAGGAATTAGCTGGAGTGGATGTACTCTGTGCCGATAAAACCGGAACGCTTACCCAAAATAAGCTCACTTTAGGTGAACCATTTGGCGTTAATAATATTACAGTTGAAAACTTGATACTCAACGCGGCCCTTGCTTCACGTGCGGATGATAATGACACGATTGATCTGGCGGTTCTTGCAGGTCTTAACAATGTTGAAGTCTTGAAAGAATACCAGATTCTTCATTTTCAACCCTTTGATCCAGTACACAAACGGACTGAAACCACTGTTAAGTCCTCAGATGGGAAAGAATTTAAAGTAACTAAAGGTGCTCCACAGGTAATCTTGGCATTGTCAATTAATGCGAAAAAAGTTGAACCCGAAGTAGATAAAGCAGTCAATGAATTCGCAGCTCGAGGCTTTCGTTCTTTGGGTGTGGCGCGAGCTGATAAAGAGGGACAATGGCAATTTCTTGGTGTGTTGCCTCTATTCGATCCACCACGAGAAGATGCCAAGACAACCATTGCGACTGCAAACCAGATGGGTGTGAAAGTTAAGATGGTAACAGGCGATCAATTGGCAATTGCTGCGGAAACTGCCAAGAAATTAGGCATGGACACCAATATTTTCGATGCCAGCGGTTTTGATACCCCTAAAGAAAAAGTGTCAGTTAAATTATCAGAATCCATTGAACATGCCGATGGTTTTGCTCAAGTGTTCCCCGAACATAAATTCCGTATTATGACGATTTTGCAAAAACTCGGTCACATTGTGGGTATGACTGGTGATGGCGTAAACGATGCTCCTGCTCTAAAGAAAGCGGATTGCGGTATTGCTGTTTCAGGTGCTACAGATGCAGCACGAGCAGCTGCATCGATTGTGTTAATGACGCCAGGTCTCTCAGTCATAATAGACGCAATTAAGGAGAGCCGGAAAATTTTCCAGCGCATGAACAGTTATGCGATCTATCGTATTGCTGAGACCTTGCGAGTGCTCTTGTTTATGACATTGGCTATCCTAATCTTTAATTTTTATCCAATAACTGCGGTAATGATTGTGATGCTGGCCTTACTCAATGATGGCGCCATCTTATCGATTGCATACGATAATGTGCATTATAAAAATGAGCCAGAGGCTTGGAATATGCGTCTAGTGCTGGGAATTGCCACAGTTCTGGGCACTATCGGCCCCATAGCATCGTTTGGACTGTTTTACCTGGGCGACCGCGTTTTCCATCTCGATCACCAACATCTTCAGCCGATGATGTATTTAATGCTATCAGTGGCTGGGCATCTGACGATCTTTCTTACCCGCACACGAGGCCCGTTCTGGTCTATACGCCCCGCAAAGATTTTGCTGTTTGCAGTAATTGGTACCCAAATAATAGCAACATTCATTGCAGTCTACGGATTTCTTATGCCACCTCTTGGTTGGGGTTGGGCTGGGTTTGTTTGGGGATATGCACTGATATGGGCACTCTTGAGTGACCGTGTGAAACTGCTTGCCTATCGGATTCTTGATCCTGTTAAAGCTTGAATTTGGAAAAAGCATTCGTAATGAATAAAAGGATATTATGATGATAATCGATCTGAATAATAAACAAGGCCTAGTGACTGGAATCGCCAATGAGCATAGTATTGCCTATGGATGTGCAGAACAATTTCGTCTGGCCAATGCCGAATTAGCAATAACTTTTCTTAATTCCAAAGCAGAACCTTACGTTCGTCCTCTGGCCTTACAATTAAAATCCCCCCTTATTCTTCCTTGTGATGTACAGCAAGAAGAAGAAATTATTGCATTATTTGCTGCGATTGAAAAAAAATGGGGGAAGCTGGATTTCATGTTGCACTCTATGGCTTTTGCTCCTAAAACTGACTTAGATGATAAACTGGTTGAATGCACCAAAGAGGGATTCCTGGAGGCTATGGATATCTCCTGTCACTCCTTAATTCGACTGTCGAAATACGCTGCACCCTTGATGAAGAACGGTGGTAGTATCTTGACTATGAGCTATTATGGCAGCCAGAAAGTCGTGCTCAATTATAACTTAATGGGTGTAGTCAAAGCAGCATTAGAAGCATCAGTAAGATATCTGGCTTATGAATTAGGGCCTATTAATATAAGAGTAAACGCGATTTCTCCAGGACCTATTCAAACACGTGCCGCATCGGGTATTCCTAATTTTTATGAATACATTAAAGCAGAAGAAGAACGATCCCCATTGCACCGTTTGGTTGATATTAAAAATGTCGGCAACTTAGCAGCATTTCTAGTAAGTGATGCCTCTATGGATATGACAGGACAGGTCTATTATGTTGACTCAGGTTACTCCATTATGGGATAAGGAGCACAAACATGTCTTTTATCGAAAATAAAACATTTGATGAACTTAAAATCGGTGATTCAGCGCACCTTAAACGCACACTCACCCCAAAGGATATTGAACTTTTTTCCATCATGTCAGGTGACGTAAATCCAGCCCATGTGGACGCTGAATACGCCAAAGATGATATGTTCCATAAGATCATCGCCCAAGGGATGTGGGGCGCATCACTCATATCAACGGTGCTTGGTACAGAGCTCCCAGGCCCTGGCACCATTTATTTAGATCAAACACTTAAATTTACTGCTCCCGTGGTACCAGGTGATGCGGTCACTGTTATCGTTACCGTGACTGATAAAAATCCTAAAAACCATATCGTTGATTTGGAGTGCAACTGCGTGAATCAACACGATAAAACAGTAATCAGTGGTATTGCCACGGTTATTGCCCCAACACTAAAAGTAAAAAGAGAACGGGTTGAATTACCGAAGGTTCTTTTTAAGGAACCTAAAGGTGCTTGGTACAGACATATAATTAAATTGACAGAACACTTTGCCCCTCTTAAAACCGCTGTTGTTCATCCAGTCGATAAACTCGCCTTACAAGGGGCTATCGATGCAGCTAAAGAAAACATCATCATCCCTATTCTGGTTGGTCCAAAAGATAAAATTCTGGCCGCTGCCATTGAAGCCAATCTGGATATTTCTGCCTACGAAATTATTCCAACCCAACATAGTCAGGAGGCTGCTGAGGTTGCAGTGCAGCTTGCACGAGAATGTAAAGTAGAAGCTCTAATGAAGGGAAAAATCCACACCGATGAATTGATGGGGCCCGTTGTACATAAAGAAACTGGGTTGCTTACTGGACGAAGGATGAGTCATGTCTTTTATGTAGAGGCTCCTAATTATTCCAAACCTTTATTTCTCTCTGATGCAGCACTTAATATTCAACCTAATTTACAAGAAAAAAAGGACATTACTCAAAATGCAATTGATTTGTTTCGGACTTTAGGTTTTGGTACCCCAAAAGTTGCCATTGTTTGTGCTGTTGAAACGGTCAATGAAAAAATGCAATCCACCCTCGATGCTGCCGCATTAAGTAAAATGGCTGACCGAGATGAGATAACGGGCGCCATTGTAGATGGGCCACTTGCATTTGATAATGCCATTTCTATTGAAGCCGCACGTGAAAAAGGGATTAGATCAAATGTCGCTGGCGATGCTGACATTATCATTGTACCTGATATTGAATCAGGCAATATGCTCTATAAAGAAATGACTTATCTGTCTGGCATGGAAGCTGCTGGTATCGTGATGGGTGCAAAAATCCCTATTATTTTAACCAGCCGTGGAAGTGATGATATCTCACGTAAAGCGTCTTGTGCACTGGCTTTAGCTTATGTGCGTCATAAGGAACAATTAAATGCATAAAGTCATCTTAGTGATTAATTCAGGCTCTTCGAGCATTAAATTTTCACTGTTTGCTTGTCAGCAAAAACTCAATTTGCTTTATCATGGTGAGATTGAAGGTCT
>ERZ778019.1255-NODE-1255-length-36285-cov-13.227712_pt1 | contig 36285 bp, 41 predicted proteins | sample MGYA00375749_ERZ778019 | MGnify/ENA primary metagenome ERZ778019 (study PRJEB29350, sample SAMN05389821) | bioreactor metagenome | isolation source: Ammonium sulfate bioreactor | place: South Africa: University of Cape Town | collected 2014-03-17 ... | reverse complement strand
GACGCTTAAAGTAAAAGGAATATGCCTGGCATCTGTTGGGTAAACCGCTTCATGGCTTATCGGTTGTTGATAAAATAATCAACCGATGACCATTTCATGCAATGGATCGTACTGTAATATCGTCGAAGCAATCAAAGTTAATTTGAGGGTAGGTAAGTATCTAATCTTTGTTTGTTTTTCTCATCTTATGTTCATTGCATAGTTTAAATCATATTTAGTTATCAATGTTCTTGAATGGTATAAGAAAAAAAAACTCGAATCATCACTTGATATTCTTGTTATTTAAAAAACAAGAAAACAACGAAAACAAATTGAGCACGTACACAATAGAAAATGTTTGATTAATTTCTAGTTCAAGAATATTTTTCATATATGATTGTTGTTTTTAACGTCTTGTGTTACCTTCTCCTCCTCAATTGTCGAAACAACGAACAAGTTTTTTCCTTTTCAACAACAAACAAAAAGAACAGCACCTGGAAGAAAAAGTAATAAAAAAAAACAAAAATATATAAATAAAGAGTGGAGATCGAAAACAAAAATATCTCGTGCCAAAAATAACAATGGGATACGGAAAAAAAGAAACTGTATGAACGAAAGAAAACAAACAAGAACAGAGAACAACAGTGATAACAAAATTACTTTTGGTGTGCGCGCGTTTTTTTTTCTCTCGGAAAAGGAAAAACACAAAAAAAAACAAGCAAAGCAATGTGAGGAATAATATAACTAAGAAACGAAAATGAAAGAAAGGCTATGAATCGTTCATATGAAATGAATTTGAATTTGGATTCTATGATCACTGAGGATGACTTGTATCAACTAGAAAATAGAAAATCATTTAAGAAAAAAGATCGTATGATAAATAAATACCTGGACTCATGGGTTTGTTTGGTTGTTGTTGTTTGTTTACTGATGTTGGTTTGACTGTAAATCGAGATGAATTCGTGATTACATCGCCGGTATCCATAGCTTCAACCGATGCACCATTTGGATGATCGATTACGCCATTGGCACCGGACATTTTGAAATTAAAACTTAAAAGTAAAAGCAAAAGATCGTTTCGAATTTCGATTTAACTAAACAAATGTTTTACGTTTGAAAAGCCGCATCAGGCGAGAGTATTTTTCTTGGAGATCGAATTGAAATATTCGTTGTAAAGTGTGACTGAGTCATATCTTCGATAATTGATGGTGCGACATACGTAAAACCCTAATCGACAAATCTCTATCGATCTTATTCAATAAAAATCAGATTTTATCCTACAAGAAAAACTTGATTTGCACTTTCACTCAGCATATTATCATCGGGCGAATCAACCGGTGTTTGTTTAGTAAATTTCGTATCAAATTGACTGACATCATCGTCACCTTTAAGCAGTGGTTTGTAGGGTGGATCGTAATGCTTTGCATAGACATCATTCCAATTCAAATGACGGAAAAATGAATGTTGCTACGGAAATAATTCAATAGAGTTTGTTTTTATTTTATTGAATTTGAAGTCGGATGATTTACTTTGAGAGCTTCAGCATCTTCAGGACCACTGCCAAGTCGATGACTGACTTGTCGACGAAGTAACTAAATGAATATTAATTCGATAAGAAAATGGTTTTTTTTTGAAAAAAATAACGTCGAGTATTTACGCTTCGAATGAGATCTCTTGCTTCAGCGGTTAAATATGCGGGTAAAATTAATTTTGCTTTTATAATCTTATCCATCGTTCGTTTACGGTCTTCAGCTGTGAATGGTGGCTAAATAAAAACAACTTAATTCATTTCAAATCAATTCAAATCTTTTGTCACATACAGCTCCTGTTAGCATGTCATACATTAAGGCACCAAACGACCACCTAAAGTCAACATTTAAAATCTTTTTTTTTTCTTTTCAATTCTCTTGATTTACCAGTCTACAGCTTTGCCATGTCCACTTCTTGTTAATATCTCAGGTGCCATGTACTCAATCGTACCGCAAAATGTATTCGTCTGTGTTCCTTCGTATATCGATTCTTTGCATAGACCGAAATCAGTTAATTTAACATGACCTAAACAAAAACATGAGGCTCTAAATCATGTATCTCGAATGAAATTCAAACATACCTTGAGCATCCAGTAGGATATTTTCTGGTTTAAGATCTTAAACACAATAAAATTTAATCACAATCGATTAATTCTTCGTTTCAACAAACCTCTACAAAATAAAATTCAAATAGATTTTATCGAAGAAAAACTCAAACTCGTTCTCTTACCTGTAAATAATTCCTTCTTTATGTAAATGTTCTAAGCCTAATAAAATCTCTGAGAGATAAAAACTAAATAAAACAAAACAATCTTGTTGAAATCCAACATCTTTGAACTCACCAAGCCATATCATCCATAAATATGCCTTCTCTTTCTAATTGCATAAACAATTCTCCACCAGATAAATATTCAAGAATTAGATATAGTTTGCCACCTGTTTGAAACGCGTAGATAAGATCAACTATAAATGGACACTGAAAAACAAAACGTAAATATATAAATTCGAATCAGTTTCAATGAAGATTTACTTTAACACATTCGAGAATGTTTCTCTCGGCTTTTGTATGTGCGGTGTCTTTTGCATTTCGAACAATTCTTTACAACAACAAAAAAAACAAATTTATAAATCGATTAGAAAAAAGAAAACATCAATATCGAGCGTTTACGTGGCTTTTTTCAGTACTTTCATAGCGAATATTTGTCCTTGATGAATGCCAGAAACTTTTCTTACTTGAAAAACCTTTCAAAACCACAAAAACACAATGACAATTTCGATGATTTTCATTTGTCTTACTTTTCCGTAACCGCCTTTGCCAAGAACTTTTAATAATTGAAAATCATGTGGAGATACTCGTTCACCTAGTGGATTAACTGTTTTCTCCGTTATTGGTACAGTTTCGATTTGACTAAAAACACGAAACGTTCATTTTCCCACTCATTTTTTTATCGTCGAAATCGAACTGACTTTGCTTGCGTTAAATCAACACCTGTATCATCATCAACAAATCGATTATCATCATCATTATCAATCGCCGATGTATCATTGTCGATTGAACATTGTTGAGAATCATTTGTTGGAGAACGATGTTCGCCTAATTCAAGCGAAAACAACGGTTCATCATCGTGATGATTCGACATGATTCAATGAAATGTTATGTTGTTGTTTTTTTTTTGTCCTACAAAAATCTTTTCGTTGTTATCGAAGATTTTTCACTGCATATCACAGTGAATATGTCTATCTATAAATAAAACATACACCATAGGAATAATAATGATGGTGATGAGAATGAAAACTAGACCATAAAAAGGCACCTGTTTATTAGTTAAGATATCAATGCAAAAAAAAAAGAAACAAGACTAAAATGAGTACAGGGTGCAACAATTAACGAACGAATAGAAAGTTTAGAAGGGAAAAATAGGCAATTGAATCAATGTTTAACCAATGAAAATCCATATGTCAATTTGATTAAGTTAGCTATGCAGTAAGACGCGAACCAATAAGTTTCCATAGTGAAATAAATCGAAAAAAATCGATAGCTATGATTGATTTTCAATTGTATGTAATAGTTCGCAATTGAAAATGTTCAGACATCCTTTTCGAACAAGATTGAATTTCAAACATCATCAAATTTCTTTTGTTTCTCTTTTTCTGTTCAAATTAAAAAGCCCTAGAAAACAAAAAATTTCGTTGCTAACGGCAAAAATTACACAGATTACTCTTAGCTAGAAGATAATATTGATTTTTGTTTCATTCAAGAATGTATGATCGAGCAACACGTTCACTTAATTTAACCATTGGTTCTACATCGGAACATGTCGGACCTGGAACGTACGATCATCATCGAAAGAAATTAACTGAAGGTTAGCAGCGAGTTTATTTCGAATGGCGATCTCATGTTTGTTTATCCGAACGTATAGGAAGTTATGCGCCGTTTTTATCTCTAACAAGTCGCGGTGACATTTTTGGCAATGATGAAAATCCCGGTCCAGGCTATTATGATCTTCGACATAGTTTCTCATCAACAATTAAAGTAGGATGATATTATATGTATAGATTTATTAATATTTTTGAAAAAAAAACTCATTTTTCGACAAGATCAAAAATTAGACCATGAATATGAGTTTTACTCGTTTCCAAATATGTTCTTTGACCATGATATTATGAAGAAAGAAAGAAAGGATTGCTTGCCGAAATAATTGATCGTACATTTATAAATATAAAGATAAATGTCTAAAATAAAGAAAAAGAAAAAAAAAGCACTAAAGTAAAAGTCCTTAGAAAAATTTTCTTCTTTTTTTTCTGATTGATAAACAAAAACAAAAGATGAGTTTTTTTTACTGAGTGCTTCAAGAGAGATAAAAGCATACTTTGAAAATAAATCAAATAGCTTTTACTCTTCGTATTCTTCTTCTTCCGCCTACCTTAAATAGAGTAAAATGTCGTTTGTTTGTTTGTTTGTTTGTTTTTTTCATTGTTCTTAATTCGAATCACACAAACGACTGACAGCTTTTGCTCGAATTTCAGCTCGTTTTTGTTCACTCGCATGCGGTTGAAGATCATTGATCATTTCGTCAGTTAATGCATATGTCAATGCTGAACAATCGATAAATGGCAAGAATGTATCAGGTGACTTGTATAGATTGAAATAGTTCTCTGTGAATCGTTCCAATTCATTGCGTTTTTCGTCTGACCATTCGGCATACTTATTCAATTGATTGACAAATTCCGATACGAATGTTATTTTATCTTCATCAGATACATATGAACTTTCCAAGAGCATTGTTTGTAATAATGGAAAATTCCATTCAACAGAATACGGTTGATCGGAGTGGGGAACATGAGCAACCGTGAAAAGAAGTTTAAGTGGATTGAGACGACGCATGATGTTAGCTTTCGGTTTGATAAATGTAACCGTTCGAGTTGTTGTTTGTTCATCGAGATTATGTGGTTTACCCGAGTTGAGTGTGATATAACATATCAACAATAATTCGATAATAATCATTGATTTAGTCATTTCGATTTAAAAAGGATTCTGCTGAGTATGTGTATGTGTTTGTGTTTACGGCACCGGCAATAAGAGAAGAATGAACGCAAGATATTCCTTGCCATTTCCGTCTTATAAGGAGAGTAGAAAAAGAGAAATAGAGAGCAGCGAGAAATAGAGAAAGACGTAAAAGAGAAAACAGATATTTTTGCTTTGTGTTTGTCTATATTCAAGTCGAATGATTCTCTATTAATTGTAAATACGCAACAATATATTCTAATAGCAGTTAATCAGGAGCACATCCTCGCCGGATTTCTTGTCTTCGCTTTATTTACCTTTGAAATTCGTTTCAGAAGTACTTAAGTTGTCAGATAAAAAACAACTTATTTGTTTGATCCAAATCAATTTATTTGCCTGGAGGGAGAGGGAACGAGTAAAAACAACATGATAAAAAAAAAGAAAACAACAAATCACTATTTTTATCACGTATAATTGATTATCCACTCGCTATTCTAATCGATTTTTTATTAGACAAATTTATCATAATAACACATGATTAGAGAATTTGTTTTCAGACTACGTCATTGCTTTTTTCAGTTTTTTTTTGCCAATTCTTTTCACATGCAAATGATATAAACATAAAAACAAACTATCAACATTAATATATTTTGTGTCGGCGATCTGCTCTTTTTATTTTAATACTTAAAAACAATCTATTTTTTTAAACTGATATGAATACTAACAAGTCAAACAGTCTAATTTGCTTGACATGTAATATCGACAACATCAAAGATAAAAAGATTTTGTTCAAGATTTTTAAAATAATTATTAAATCAGCCTGAAAAGATATTTTCTCTTTGTCTTGCAGGGTGGAAGTACATTAGCTAATAAAGCTAGCCGTTTCGATTGTAAACTATCCGAGGAAACACCAGGTAGATAAAAATAGACAAAAATTAAATTCTCATCAGCGAGAAAATTCAATTAAATGCTAATTATTAAGGGCCGGGTAGTTATGATTTGGATGCAAGTCAGTCATCTCGTTCAAGTTTCACTGATGCGATCAAAGTTAGTTTAGACGATAAAATCCCGCTGTAATCATATTTGACAAATGTGTTTTTATTATTTCCTACAGAGTCAACGACAGAATGCATTTAGATACAATCGAAAGTCATTACCACCTTCGATTCCTGATCCAAAATATGCGTTCGGTTTCGAAGAAGATAACGCAGGCAAATTGGTGCCACAACAACCACCAAGTCGAGATGATAGTTTAGGACCGGCGTTTTATAATACATCGTTAACTGTATGTAAATCATGTTTGTATATCTCTAAATGAATAAATGACAATTTAGTCGGAAATTGATTCATCGAAATTCTATCAAGGAGCACATTTCGGTAAATATTCAAGCAAACGAACAGATTTTTCCGGTCGTGAAGGTCCAGGACCTGGTGAATATGATCCGAATGATAGTGTTCGATTAGAAATTCAACATATGAATATGAAAATATTGGATAAACGTGCTGAATTAAAAATACCAAGATATCCTGAAGTGATGCTCAAAACTGTTGTGAAAGATGTATCGTGCTACATTCATATTTCTCTACTGATTATCATTAGATCGAATGATGTTTCTAGAATGTTCCTGGTCCTGGTCAATATTCGCTCAAACGTGAACTCGATCCTGTTCCATCAAAGTCCGAAATAACCGGACTCGAATACGAACGACCTGCTTTCGGCTCACAAACAAATGTAATACATTCGAATTTCATCAATGATTTCAATCTAATTACATATTTAATTTCTTAGCGATTCGAAGCTCATCCATCTAACGTTCCTGGTCCAGCAACATACAATGATACAAGTCTCACAGCATTTCATACAACTCAAACAAAGCCTACTAATTTCAAACAAGTTCCATTCAGTCAAACAGCTGCTCGATTTTCGAATAATGAATTTCGATTACGAAGTGAACCTGGTCCTGCTCAATATCGTATTCCTGGTTTTGCTGATCATAGTCTACGCAAAGCAGTTGTGGATAATGGAAGAAAACCGCCATTTAATGTTGCTGCACTACGACGATTAAATATGGCGAAAAAAGATGACTTTCACACTCCTGGTAGAACTAATTTTTGTTTTCTTTGCTCTAAGATGTGCTTATTCTCTTTGCAATTCAAGGGCCTAATGCTTATAATGTCAATGGTGAACTATCGAAAGCAAAACTCTCCAATCCATCTGCAAATTTCATTTCTCAAACAGCTAGAGAGCCTGTTATTGAAGTAACAACGAAGCTATTATCATCTTTTTTCTATTCTTTTTGTTCTTTTTTTTATTTTAAGGACACTCCCGGTCCTACTTCATATGACGTTTCACGTTCTTATCAAGCTCTTAATATTCAACAAAGACAACCTCCACGTTCAAAAGTAGCACGAAAACGTCATAGCCAATTTCTCAGCACAGCCCCACGCAAATTTGGCAGTGAACTCAATCTAAACACACCTGGCCCAGCTGATTATAACGGATTTCTTACTTCTCGTCCTCATGGCTACGCGTCAGTGCGTGACGTTCGTTTTCGTAATGACGTCAGTCAATTACCCGGACCGGCTGATTATGAAGTAAGCTTTCTGTAGGATAATTTGTCTGATAATCTTACTCGTTTTTTTTCTTTTGCAAAGCTCTCACCATTGTTACAAGATACTGTCCTTCGTGGAACATTCAATTCGACATTGAATAATCCAATCTTAGCGAAATTACAAACTCGAGCCATACAAGAAGAGAAACTCAATCATCAAACTATGATATCAACCATAAACGGAAAAGAACATACTCGTGATACTTTAGTATAAACATTAGATAGCCGACCGTTGCATGTTGCATTTCTTTCTCTCTCTCTCTCTTTCATTTTATTTTTATTCTATTTAAAATATTTCTATTCTTACTTTGAAATTGAAGTCATGTGCTTTAATAAAATAGACTTTTTCTTAAAATTCCTGACATATTGCCGACATTCACTGATGCTAATTGCCCGAATGACTTAGAATTATCAATAAGTCAATATAATGCATTGTATCCGCCTAGTCGTGATATTTTCTTATAATCTGACACTGAACACATCCTCAAAGAATATTACTCATAGATTTTCTTTTCATTCTAATAGCCTATCTGAAATTGATATTTATTAATGAAATCAGAGATACATATATATAATTTTTTTTCATGTTTGTTAACAACCAAAATGATAGACGAGACCATCGAGATAAGCATCAACTTTGAGATTTGGTAAATCTAACATAACTAATTCAACTTTGGCTTCATCGAACATTTGCATTGCAATATCATCATGACTAACCCATTTTTCACGATTTATCTTCGTACTTAATCGATAGAATTGTTCATGAACAAAAATCTTCTTAATTCCACTTTGAATAATTGCACTAGAAAATCAAGACAACAGAATTTATTTCGAAAATTCAAAGACATTCTCCTACCGAGCACAATCGACACAAGGCATTGCTTGAACATACAAAATCGCACCTTCAGTTCGAATACCATGTCGAGCCGCTGTAAATATGGCATTGCGTTCGGCATGTTCGAAATACATATATTTAACTGGTCTTTGAAATCTATCTGGCGAATCCGTTACTCCTAAACACGAAATCAAAATATATAAACAATGAATACAATTAATTGCATTGATCTACCTTCAGGTGGTCCGTTGTAACCGGATATTAAATCATGTCGATCACGTACGAGAACAGCACCGATTTTCGTGCGTGGATCTTTGGATTTGTATGCTAAATGAGATTTTGTTTGATTCATTTTCATTTTTTTGAGTTTTCTTTTCGCGTACCTGTTAAATAAACTTTTAACATGAAAAATTCATCCCAACTCGGTGGTTGATAATCTTCGAAAGGTACACCTTTCGGCAATGATTTATCCACGATACCATTCGAATGACCATTCATTTTCTAGGTTCTGTTCGATTGATGTGCGTATATTTTGTTATTGTCTGAATTCAATGATATTCTTATCTTCATTTATATACACGATATGGATGAATACGTGACTATTATCAAGACCAATGAGGACAAGAAGAGAGAGAGAGAGAGAGAAAAAAAGTCGTTGTTTATTTATTTTCATATTGGTTTCAGACATTCATTACGGACGAAAAAAGAAAAAAGAAGAAAACATATTCCTTGGTCAATGATTAATTATCAATCATCAGAAAAATTGTCGGCTTCATATGATGTACTAATCACGGTTGCATCACTTGTAGATTTCTTTGATTTACGAGATGATTTCGGTTTGCTTGATACAGGTGGTTTTGCTATTTCTAATAAAAGAAAGAAAAAAATCAAATCAGAGATAATAGAAAAATAAAATACTTGGTTCAGGTGCAGCGATTATTCGAACATAAGCTTCAGGAACAAGACCCGATCGTTCACGACCTTTTGCAATAAGCCAACCGTCGTAATCGGGCTTAGCTTCGATAAATATCTTCTCATCTTTTCGTACGGTCATTTCATCTTCATTAGCGGCATCGAAATCATACAAAACAATCGCTTGACATGGATATGGTGAATTCCAACTTGTTACCGCGATGTAATCGCTCTAAACAGCTCAAACGAATCGAACAAATATTCAAAGAAATCGGAATACCTACCTCATTCGATGAATTTGTCTGTTGATAATCGCTCATCGGATTAGCTGCATTATTAGTTCCGTTTGATTCCTAAATCAGATAACTTTGACATTATCAAATACAAAAAAATCTATTTTTGATAATACAAACATTCTTTGATGTTACTGCTACTGGTGAAATCAATGGTTTTAATCCTAATCCTCCGGATGTTTTCAATGGTCGTCCTGTAATCGGAGCTGTTTTGATGTTAGGTATCAATAATTCTATGAATTCAAATCAAATCGAACATTTTTTGTTACGTCTCTTTTTGTTTGTTTTACCTAATTTATCAATCACAAATGATGCCATACATTTTTTCATCTACAGACAAATAAAATATTTCTTCTTCTTCGAAAACCTTTCAATTACTTCTAATCGTTTTAGTTTGATTTTTGCCGAATCCGTTCTTGAATCCTTAAAACAAATTATTCATAATACAAAAAAAAACCCTCAATGTTGCCTCGTACTTTATTCTGTTGTGCATATATAACCGAATGTTCTAGTGTTATATGAATCTGTTGATCCGTTTCTCGTACGTCATTAATTGCAGTTTGATACAACATTGATAATTGTGGAATACAACGTTCATCAATATTGATTTGATCGGACTACAACACAAGAAAACGAGCAATATAAATCGAAATTGTTCGCATTTACTTGATCAGTTGGAAGAGCTAACGGATAGTTTGGAATCGTTTTTGGTAGTAGACGTCGTTTTTGTTCCTCGGCATCCTTGAATCAATTTTCGAAAATAGTTTTTCTCTCCGATTTTTTGTTACTTGTATAGCTGATTGAACAGCATGTTGAAGTGTATCATGAAGTCGTTTATATTCACTATAAACGAGATTATCAAGTGTTTGTTTGATTTGCAGAAATAGATCACAAATGAGTAACTAAATTTGAATTTGTTTTTTATCAAAAATTTCATTTTGAAATTATTCGTTTTTTACTTTGTCAAGATCGACAATGAATTGTTCGATATAGAATTTCAAAGCACAATTCATTTGATTCACTTGAAGAATATAACAATTTCGAGCATCAACGAAATTAATTTCGAATTCTAATTCACTCTAATTCGACAAACGAACTTGTTTTTTTGTTGAATAAAAATCAAATTCTTTTTATACTTTCGAGAGAATTTTTTGTTGTAATTTTTTTATTCCACTGTCTTTTTGTTTCAAACGTTCGTACAATTCATCGAACGCACGTTTAGCTTTTACAACACGACGTTCAACTTCGAACAAGTCTCGTACGATTTCTTCATGGTACGATAAAACCTAAGCACAATCAATAAGCGGTTAGCAAGAGCAAACAAGTCGAATCATTTCACTTTATTATGTTCTTCCGTTTTTTCATTTTTAATTTTTCGTAAACTGTCTAGAATAACTTGTTTGAGAACCGGATAGGATGCCTCACGCTGTGAGTAATGATCGAGCATATCTTTGATCGCTGATGTCCATGCTGTACCAATAGGACTGCAAAGAAATCCAATGTTTATTATATATTCAATCGATAGGACAGATTTTCTAGCAGAGCAATAATCAGAGAAAGAAATTCGAGCGATTATACCTCGACCCGAGACAGAGCATATTTTGCGTATGTTCAAGTGACTTTTGTAAACTCAATTTCATTTTCTAATTTTAACACATCGAATTTCATGTCTATTCAATTGATATTTACCTCATGTGTATGTTTCTCTGTTTTATAAAATGTTTCAATTATTAACCTAGATTGAAAAACAAAAGAAAGAAAGTTCGTTTTTGAATATGAAATCTTTCGACAGTCGATTTTCAACGAACATGATATCATCAATAATTGTTATCTGATCATTTGCATACCATCGCAAACGACTATGAACAGTTCCGAGAAAGCCTTCAGTTGTATGTTTTTCAGGTGATATCTGTATGCGATGATTTAGACAAAACGAAAATGATCAAAACAATTTCCTACTTCGACATTTGTCGACATGATTAGAATTAATCGAAATCTGAAGCAAAAGAAAAACAAAAGGATATGATATATCATGTTCGATAAGAAAAAAGTAGCGTGACAAAACACAACAAACAGTGAAAAGAACAAGAGACGGAGGGATTTTATTCATTGACGTCTACATCAACCATCGTTTGTGTAGCGACTAAATTCCTGAAAATGCCGTTTTCGATATTCATCAATTCGGCATAGGTTCCCTGTTCGCCGATACGTCCTTTATCGAGTACGGCTATTTGATCGGCTTTGATTATGGTCGATAGACGATGAGCAATAATGATTACTGTTCGATTAACCATGATTTTTTCGAGAGCTTCTTGAACTAAATACTCGGATTGAGCATCAAGAGCTGATGTTGCTTCATCCTTTGAAAAATAGAATTTGAACAAATTTTTTCATTAGAAAATGGAAATGTGAATTTACGAGAATAAGAATGCTTGGATCGCGTAGAATCGCTCGACTCAATGCTACACGTTGTTTTTGTCCACCTGAGAGCATTGTTCCTCGTTCTCCAACTTTTGTGTCGTATTTTTCGGGAAATTGTTCGATAAATCCACTAGCATTCGCTGTTTGTGCTGCTTCAAGAACTTTATTTCGAATAATATTCTCTGCCGTTGGCTTTTCATCTAATATCGGATAACCATAAGCTATATTGTCATAGATCGATGAGGAAAATAAAACAGGTTCTTGTGGAACAGTTCCAATATTCAAACGAAGCCATTGCAATGGCATTTCATTAATAGGAATATCTCCTATTCGAATATCACCATGTTCTGCTTGATAGAATCGAAGTAATAATTGTGCTAAAGTAGATTTTCCTGAACCTGAACTACCGCAAATGGCTAAGACTTTGCCACCGGGTACACGAAGTGTTAAATTATCAAGAACAAGAACATCGGGCCGTGTTGGATAACGAAACGATATTGAATTAAATGTGATATCACGAAGCATCATCGCCGATGTCAATGGTTGACCGGTCGTTGTTCGTTGAATTTGTGATGAAAGAACTAATTTTTCATTATGATTGTCATTCAATATCGACCAAACCGCTTGACTAAACACAAAACTCAATCGATATGAAGAATAAATAATCTCATTCAAACAAGATTTACCTTGCACCAATACCTTTCATTAATTCCAAATGAAATGAGAATATGCCTGATATGGATATGCCCACCCAAAAAGCATAGAGTAAAAAACTTGATAGATCTCCGATGGTTAATGCATTTTCACTCATTGATACTCCACCGAAATAGAATACACTGAGAACAATCAGATTACCCGATAGACCTGTCATGCCAAAGAAAAATCCGTATGCTAATGATTCTTTATATTTTAAATTTAAAACATCGCTAATTCGTTGATTATAGGATTGAATTTCTTGTTCTTCTTTTGAGAAAGCTTTGACTGAAATAGACAAACAAAAACAAATAATTTCAACGTGCAAATCAATCAGTTTTCTCCAAATGAAACCTGTTCGAATATTTGAAAATCGTTCTTCGGCAACATCAGTTGCTTTGGCAAGTGAATCTTGAACTCGACTCGATAGGCGTTTAATAAATCTACCGAAAAGTATGGCACCGACAGCCACCGGTGGTACAGTTGCCAAACCGAATAATGCTAATTTCGGACTTATATAAACCATTAAACCAACACCTGCTATCGATTGTGTCAATGCTCGAAGACCATCGGATATATTTTGTGTGACAGCATTCGACATGACTTCGGTGTCTGAAGACAAACGATTGACTAGTTCGCCTGTTTTTTGTTTATCAAAAAACGCCATTTCTTTTCGTAGGATTCCATTGAAGAGTTGTTCTCGAACACGTTTTATAATTCGTTGTGAAGTCGTTAGAATTAAATAGACTCGACCGAAATTAGCTAATGCACCTATTCCAAATATACCGACTAGAACGAACGTCATCTGTTTCAAACGTTCACGAAGTTGATCTTCTCGGTAGGTTTGTAGCATGTCAATGATTTTACCGAGAAGATACGGCACCGACATTGTTACACCACTCGATATGAGTAGGAGAACAATGGCGCCGCCGATTCGGCCTTTGTCATGTTGTGCAAGACGAAAAAGTCTGCCGAGTTCAGTGAAAGAAAATTTCGCTTTGGGAAGTTTAGTTGTTGCTGTTTTCGAGTTTGTGGCTGGTGGCGGTCGATCACCACGTAGACGAAGTGTTGTTAACGAAAATCGACGATTTGGCAAGAGTTTGAGCAAATGAGACTGAGAAGAACGCGTGAGAAGACATGTTATACGATGATATAGCATTTTGAAAGCAAAGATTCATCTAAGAACAAATGAAAATCCGTGATTTTCTTTATCTTCTCATTTACCAACGAGATATGAATACACACACACACACACACTCAAACAAACAAAAGAAAATGGAAAGAAAAACAATTTCTCTATGCTATTGTGCCTAATAGTTTACGATTATTCAAGTGTTCTAATCGTTTGTTCAAACGGTCATTTAATTCTGGATATTGCGGACCATAGAGACCTTCTTTGCCAGGCGCAGGTCCTTCTTCAAGACGAATCATATAATGAAAATATCGATAATGAATAGCTGTAAAATTGTATTTCGGACGGCGACGTAGACCTTTAACAATCAAAGCTCGTTTGACATACGATTGAGCTAGAAAATGAAGAGAAAATCAATTCAATAATTTTGTCTTTTCGATTTCTTAGGATACTGACAAACCCATAAATTCGATTTATATTCGATGTTATGTTCTTTGACAGCCATTTCTTGTGCTTCGATTAGTGTCTAGAAAGAATTGAATTGAATAAAAAGAAAAAAAGCTATCCGATTTATTCTACATCACGCATCTGAGTTGCGACAGGTAATTTATGAAATGACAATTGTTTAATTGCTTCGTCAATACTCATTCCACGAATCATTTGAGCAATAAACCAATACTTCTTAATATTTCCTCGAATATACGTTCGACAATGATGAACATACTGTAGATGACAATCGCAATAATTTAACATTTCAACTTTCATCAATTGCTTACTCCTTTTCTCGGTGTTTCTCCTGGTGCAGCTGGCGGATAGACAATTCGATTGTATTTATCCCAATCATCAGGAACGCCCATCGGTGCGGGATGATCATCGGTTCGAATCGCATCAGCTGGTTGCCAATTACTTCCTCGAAAGACATCGGTTGTCGATCGGCTGAGATTCACAGATGTCAATGACAACGCACGAAAACATGTGATCGTTTTCGCGACTGATTGTCGCGGTAAAATCTTGGCAATAATCGACAAGATCATTTCATTGTTTTTCTCTGAGTATTATTAATCTAGAAATTAAACTGTTTGGGTTTTTTTTAATGAATATTTCATCGTTACAATTTACGATTCTTTTTTTAAAGGTTTTTCTTTGTCGAAAAAACAACAACAACATCAAAAACACATATTCATTCTCCGGTTCTATTTGGATTTTTTTTTGATTGCTATGTCATGTCTTTGGATGAGAAACGAAACAAACAAAGAGACTGCATTTTTCTGTTTAAATAGATAGCTGACAAAGATATCTCAAATGATTCAAGCACAAAGCAAAGAACGAAAGAAGAAAAAAAACTGAAGGAATTCGAAACTGTGAGAAGAAAAACAGATACAAATAGATCTTATTTGTCAAAAGAGAAAGAGAGAGAGAGTAAATTTTGAGAGACAACGGTTTGTTTGCTTTTTTCTGTTTTTGGTTGTGTTTGAAATAAATAAAAATAATAATATCAGACAGATTTGTTTGATAAACTGATTGAACGAGAAAACGAAACAATGAGTTGACTTTAATCAAGCCATTCCGATGGTGGTGGTGGCAAATTCGATGATGGCGGAGGCGGCGAACAATTACCACTCGATGTCGGACCCGGTGAATAAACATCTGGCACACAAGATGCTGACGATGTCGACGAAAGTGGTGAACGACGAAATGATCCGCATACGTAACCTTCTTTACATGAATTTTGAAAAGTACATGGCGCTCGATAGACAGGCAAAGGTACATCTTGACTGTTCGACATGTCCAATGATTTCATTGTGTCATAATTATTATTATTATTATGAAAGATTTTCGTCGACCAAAAATATTGCTGTTTTGTTTTGACCATTTGTCGATTATGAAAAATAACTTGTTGTTGCTGCTGTTGATTGACAGACCAATATTGAGAATAATAATAGCTATGATGAGGATCACGTCGAATGGAATACATCTTCAAATAATAACAAAAAAAAATCAAAGAAAGAAAAAAATATATATAGATTTATTTGTCAGAAAAAAAAATATAAGAAGAAGATCTTAGATGGATATATGGCGCTTAACAATATTACAAAAGAAAGTTTATCTCATCACAGGGTCATCAATTCTTCTACGGGTGCAGTAGGAGTTGTTGATGATGGGATTAATGTTGAAATTGCAATTGTTACTGGAACAGAGTTTGCTGCTGAAAGAAATGATGATGATAGGGAAGGTGTTGTTGAATTTATCGATGGAGTTGAACGTAAAGAATCTTGAATATCATTTCGAAATTGAGTAATATTTTGTGTAAAATGTTCTTTATTCGATTGTGTCAATGTTCGATCGATGCCTGTCATTAATTTATCTAAAGCAGTCGATAGAACAGCTTGTTTCGATTGTGTATGTCCGTATAATAATTGTTGTTTAATATCAGTAAAAAATTGATTTTCATTCAACAGTATTAATCCAAGAAGCGGCTTTGAAACTGCATAGATATTTCTTTTAAACAAACAAACAAACAAATATTGATCAGATTCAACTCGAAAGTCTTACTTGCATTCGGCAAAGATAATTCCATTGAATAGATTGACTAGAATCTGTCGAAAAAGATTCCCATATTCATTGACATTGCTCATGGCATTATTGAGTGTATTGTTTTTTTTAACTGAACGAAATACATAGGATAAGAACGAATCGAGAAAAATACAACAAGAATTTTGAATTGTTTGTTCGGCTGACATGAAACCTTCGCTCACTGTTTCGAGAATATAACCGAATGCAGGCGATGATAAATTGGCAAGAAATTCGACTTGAACAAGAGCAAATGTTTCGATTAAAGTAAAATAGGCGATAGTTAATTTCGGATAGATCAAAAAATGTTTTTGTTTAACTGATGTTAAAATAGCTAAGAAGACTTGAAGACAATTATCGAAACATGGATCGGAATACAATTGAAATACACCGAAATTAACATAATTACCAATCAGACAAGCACGAAGAATTCGTAGACATGTAAGAATTGGCTTTAATTTGGATTTATAATAGAGATTATCATCGTTTTCTGAAACATTTGAATTGACATGAACGAGAGTTTTCGTTTGAAAAATTAAGAGTAACGTCGATAGTTGACGAAATAATAGATATGCACTGGGTTTCATCGTCTCGAATGTCAAACGTTCTTGACGATTGGTTGCTAATTCATGAAAGAATTTCATCAATGGATTGTAAACATCTGAACGATCATGGAAAAGAAAAAGAATTTTAAGAAAAACAGGCAAATAAGCCGGATAGAGCCAATCAAAAAATGTCGAATACGCTTGTTTCGAAACCAATGCACTACAAAGACCACGTAGATCTCGAACGATACCAATGACAATCGCTTGAATTTCATCGAGTGATGCTAGAGTCGAATGAAAATTGAGCTGATTAATCGATGTCAATTGTCCGACGTTGAACGTCGATAGATCAGGAAAATCTTGAAAGATTTGCACTAATCGTTGACATTGAGTGGTAAATGGTTTCATGAAATTGTCAATCCGATCATCATCATCTTCGTCATATCGAAATTCGTGCATGAGCATGCGTCCAATCGACGCGTAGAACACCGTTCGAAGACGTGTCCAACTACTAACAGTCAGATTACTATTATTCGAAAGTTTGGCTGAACTATGATGAAGAAATGGGAAGAGTTCTTGAGTGTGATGATTGAGAAAATATTGGATCGGGTCTAATTTAACTAGACGACGGACACTTTGATAACCTTGTGAAAGATCATGGAAGCAACTGATTGTTCGTTCGATAAGTTTATCGGTGATTGTTGAATATTGAAGATTAGTAAAAAGTTTCTTGAGAAAAATCGAAAGCAGTTGTTCTTCATCGGCTATGCCGAGATGTTTGAATAGAACTTGATAGATTTTATTCGATCGGCCATGATCACCGATGTATTGCTTTCGAAATTGTTCGAAAAAGAACAACACAGCCAATTCTAACCGTTCGGAATACGGTCTCGAACCGATCTTATCCGTTGTTGTCGATGTTGTTATCGCCAAATTCAACGCATTCTGTGTTTCACCGGTTGTTTTCTGTTGAATAAATGTCATCAATTGCAAAACACGAACGACTAGTTCACCATCGTACAAATCCTGATCATCACTCGGCACGGACAACGATGTTAGACTGATTCCACGTGCGCCAATCACACAACCGAGAACGTAGATCAAAAACGTAAAACGTCTTTCCACTGGTTCACAATTCATCGATTGTTGATATTGCTGAGCGAGATCATCGAAACACGTGCAAAGCAAAGCACAAGTTTTTTTATAATCCAATCTCGACATAACACTGATCATGTCCAATTGTTGCTGTAAAATCGTTTGATCATTGTCGAATAATTCCGCGTAGAGTATTTCATCGGTATTCAACGCATCGAGCCGTGATTGAACATAATAACAAACTAATTCCGGCACGTAGATGTCCAAGAGATGAGCCGATGATTCACTGGATGAATCGGAGAGTTTCGAAGTGTGCGAGAGAAATGCAACGATTTTCGACCAAAATGAAAGAATATAGTGAAGTGTATTTGGCGAAAGATGATATTGTCGATGATGATGATTGCTCAGTAAATGATCGATCGTAAAACGAAATAAACGTTCGATGAATAGTGAATAGTTTTCAATGCGAATTAATTCATGAAGTTGAGTATTCGCTTTCAAACGAGCAATTAAACGACAGAATTCATGAAGAGATTTCTCGTTGGATAGAAGACCTGTCGGCTGTTCGAGAATCGAACGAATACCTGAACGAGAAACAAATTCGAACCAAAATTCATCGAGATGAATTCGTCCTACCGAATGTCATGTAATTGAGAACGGTTAATCGTTCGTTTGTATTCAATAACGATCGTCGAACACTTGACAATTGAACAAGACACGAAAGTGCCAAAGAAACAAGTGTCGTATTCGAAAAGAGAAAGTAATAGGAGAAAAATAATTGATAAAAACTGCCGTCAATGATTTGATCGTGCCAAGCAAGAGGAATTTGTAAGGTTTGATTTTCATCTGAGATGTCAACATCGTGAATACTCGAGCCTGTGCCGAGAAAATCATACGATAGACAAGCTAACGCCAATGATAGGAGCTTTTCGACAACAAGATAATAATCATCTTGCAATTGAACTGTTGTCAATGTTTTGGGATACTGTTGAAAGTCACTGGGTAAACCGAGAGATTTCTTTTGATTGATAATTACATCACGAAGATATTGACAAGAGAATAGATAGATATCGAGTAATTTACTATCACGAAATGAAATGCAGATTTTTCGATGACGACTGAAAGCTCGAGCCGATGTTTCGTCATCATTTGGCGTGCTGATTTCGGAAATAATGCCGATGAGTAATTGCAAAGCAACAGAGAAATGTGGTGGATCAACTTGAAATTTTAGTAAATCATCGGTAAATGTTTGAAATGGATAGGTTTCATTGTTTAAATTCGATGATGTTTGGGGACTAAGATCGAACCATGAATGTTTAGTTAAACGTGCATAGAATTTAATCAATTCAGCAAGTACAAACGATGCTAATGAACGATTATGTTTGTACAAATATTCGAGAATATATGTACGTAATTCATAACGTTCATTGAATGATATCAATGTTTGATTTGCTGTTCGACTAAAATATTTAATTAACGTTGTTGCAGCAAAGAATTGTGTGTAGGGTGTTAGTGCACGATCGAGTAGAACTCGACATTGTGAAAGACAATTCGTTTGATTTACAAATGATTCAAGACGTTGAGAGATAGTACGTAGTTGATCGCTATTAACGGTATTGCCATAGAATTGAGTACATAAATGCTCGATTTCAAGGGCATCCATTCGATCTAGAAGATGAAAAATGAATTCACTCGATTCGTTTTTCTATTTCACTATTATCTAATGACAAAAATCTTCGTTTCTTTCGTTTTGGCATTGGATCTTTGATGAAAGATTTCTGCGACCAATGATGATAACAAAAAAACAACATCAACAAATCTACTGAATTAGTTCCAATGAAAAACATTTGAGATAACATAAAAACATGGAAAAAGAATAGATATTTATTTTCTGTAACAATAGATCTTTATTTCATAGATGGCGTTAGTCATCATCATCTTGATGAATGACAAAGAAACAGTACGACACTAGTTAGTAGAATTTTTTTAGAGTTGATTTCATGTGTAATTATATCTTGTTGACAGCTGAGAGTCTCTTGTCTTCAAGAGAGTTTAATTTTAAAGCTAAATAGTAATTTCAAGTTTATTATCATATATATTTTACTCAAAAGAGAATACATGATTGAAAAAGCAAAATCTACACGCTATTTTCTTTTAAAACTTGAATCGTTCGATGATTCATCATCGTCGCTTGAATTATCAAAGCGACTTTTTCGTTTTCGTATTTTCAAACAATTATTCCATCGAATTGTTAAATCATCGAATAATTGTTCGAGCTCCGTATCCGTAGTGTCCTTTTGTTTTTTTGGACGAACTAAAACCCATTCACCATCCGGATTTTCTGATGCTTGAAAATCATTTATATTGAGAATGGTGAGTTTTTCTAAACCTTTCTTGGCATTTTCAAGTGCTTCTCTGACACGTGGTTTAGTTTTCGGTGTGATCATATTAATTCGAACATTGTATTGCTTTTCTAATTGTGGAATATGACCATTTCGACTAATAAATCGACTTTTTTGAAAAACTTTAGCTACATTTAATAATGAATCGGACGTCTTCTTTTGATTACCATCCGAGTTTAAGTAGGGCAAAAAAATGAATGTACCACTTTTAATGACACGTTTAGGTTTTTTCTGTCGAACTATTTTTCGACGTGATGTGTCCATCTGCATGTCATCTTCGGATTCTGATGACGAACCACCACTCCATTCGATATCGTTTTCAGTCGGTGATGGAGGTGCTGGTTTGATTATCTGATGTTTATCAATAAGATTTTCTAAACGAATTAACGATAAAAATAACTTTGGGTTTGCTGATTTCTCTCGATTTACTCGTTCGATAAGATTCGTCATTTTCTCCGATTGTTTTTCTTCTTCTTTGTTAACAATCGTTAATTGTTCGCGATCGAGATCATCGCTTTCATTACATGTACAACATTTTTTCGGTAGACTTCGTAAGATATCTACCGGGACTAGGTTTTCATTTCGTAATTCATTAATAATACCATGTAAATTCGAACGAAATCGTTTATCATGGGTTAAACACGACATATTGTGTCAAGTAATTGTGATAAAATTTCGAAAAACAACTGCAATATATACACGTCTTCATGTTGTGAAATAACGATGACTCATCGTTGCATAAGGGAAACTACCAATGACGTCACTGAATGTTTGCTGACTTTTTTATTAGTTACGCAAAGATAAGAAACAAAAAAACACAAAAAATTTTCGCTCTTTCTCACTCTCGTTTGTTTTCTTGAGGAACAGAAGATTTTAATTACAGTTTTTATTTAAAAATAATTGTCGATTTGTTTCGATTAATTCTTGTTTTAATCGTTCGTATGTTTGACGGTGACCATTGCCACCGGAAGATCTATTTATTGCACCTGAATTGTTTGCAGATGATGACGTTGATTTAGTCGCGGCGGCTGCTGCTCGAGCTGCAGCAGCAGCACGTTCATTTAAATTTGCGATAGTTTTTTGAACATTTTTTGTTGTTTCTAAATTTGGAAAGAAAAAAAACAATTTTCTTGAGCTTTTCAAAGCGAAATCACGAACCAAGATCGTATCGAATAGCTTCGAGTGATGCGAGTGGAACTTGTTGGTGAACAAGTTGAATCATTTGTAGAAATTCAGCACGACGTTGAGCTGAAATAAAATGGAAATCGAAAATATTTTTGCTCGTTTTTGTTTGTTTTTTACCATGTCGACGTTGGAGAAGATCAGGTCGTTTTTTCAATTCAGCTACATCTCGTTCATCGAATTGTGTTGACTCGATATTTACTGATTGACTTATACTCTGTCGAACTTGTTCAGCTAAACTTTCAGCTGTCGTCGAGTCAGTTGGAGAAATAATTGGCAAAAATCTACGAAATATTTTTGTTGATTGTTTTTTTCAAATTCAATTGTTCTTACTTGACGTTATAATGCGTGTAAGGACTAAACAAAAACCAGAAGAGATCCACAAATGGGTGACTATTAAATGTTGTCTAAAGATACGAAATTGAATATCGAAAAAAATGATTTTTTTAAATGTTCGTACAGTTCGAATTGGAAATGCTCGTGAAGTACGTAAACTGACAGGTTGAATAGGCAATTGAAGTTTTTGAGCGATTGCCAATGACAGAAGACTTGAAAAGAACGTTGAATTAACAACAATTTTCAAAGAATAGTTGACATCTACTTGAATTTTAACAATCCATCCGAGCCTGTCGTTGGTTCACATTCAGGCAAGAAAATCAATTGAGAATTAGATTTCTGAATTTCATTCACACATAAATCTTCTTGATTCTCAATTGTATTGAATTGTAAACAGTTGTCTCCTTCCGGTTTAACCTAAATTCATCAGATATTTAGATAGAAATTCAATTTATTCGTTTATCTTTTCTACCAATTGACAATTGGGATTGGAAATCAATCGTTTCAAAATCCATCCATCGAATAACGAACTTCGATTGGCAAGAAACAGTCTCGTTCTTTGTCTAGTTGAGTTCTCTCTGGTTGTTTCATCAGTTGATGTCAATTGAAATAATACACAAACAATTTCATTCAAAAATCTAAATAAATTCTCATTCGATTCAATCGAAAACGAAGTCTTGGTCGAACTCACAAATTAAACGATGAATTTCTCGGAAGAAAATAAGCTATTAACAAAAGAAAACAAATAACTATCGAACGTATTAACACAAGACAAAGGCCAATTGGCGCATAAAGTATCAACGCAAAAGACAATTCAGCAATTCTATTTAACAAAAATCAAATATCTTCTTTCATTTATTTATTCTTCTACCGAGTTTCATGAAATAAATCCGGTAATTCAATCATCTAAAAATACAAAATATCTCCAAATTAACAAATAATAACATCGAATATGTATATATATATGTATATATTTGTTGTTTTTTTTTTCATTATTATCATAATTCGTTTTTTGTTTGAATACACACACACACACACAAATATAGAGAGGAGGAGAAGGAGAAGAAAAAAAACATTCACAAATCATGAAGAAAAGAAAAACCGAAACGGTTTCGTTAAACGAATATGTTCTGCTGAATTGGTATTTACATTTGAAGAGAAGATTACGCATTTGCACTGAAAAAAACAAATATTCAAATGAATGAATAAGATTCATCGAGTGACTCACGATAAACGTGTTTGCCGTCGTGTTGTCAACGAATTGTTTACGATCGGGTGTTTTCTCGTATTTGGATAGGCACGAGACGACGAAGTAGACGAGGAATATTTGATCGATACCATTCTATAGAAAACAACGATGACCGATTTGATGCATTAGGATCAGTCGCTGTTACGTACGGTGAGGAGTTTAAACTAAAATTTTCTTTTTCAATAGCACGTTTCTTTGCTGGAGGTGATTCCGGATGACTAAACACGGAGAATACGTTGTTTTTCTTGTGAAATTTGAGAATTTAGCTACTTGTTAGATGTTGATTTCGAACGGAGAAATGCCTTTCGACTTGGTGATACTTCCGAGAGAACATTCTGTATGCAGGTTAGACGTTGAGAGTTATTGTTCATTCGAAATCTTGTATTCGGATCGTCGGTAAATCGAACGAGTGGGACGCGTGGTGAATAGGAAACGATTTGTAATGACGGAGAATTCATTCTAAAAAAAACGAAAATGTTCGATTTTCAAAAAAAAAACGAGTTGTTTGTTTACATTGAATACGGAGGAATAGATGATGATGAAGGTAGTTCAGGTGTTGATGGACTATCTGGTTTAGTTGAATTTGTAGTTGCTAAACGTTGATTTTGTCGTTCACGAACGGACAATCTCGGTTTCGAACTAATCAAAACAAGAAAATCAAATGGATTTACATTCGAATCGAATTATTTTTTACATTGGATTTGATGAATTTTTCATTCCTTTTTTCAAATTATCGATCATGACATCGAGCTCATGAATAGTGCCGATATTTCGATTGTACGGCATTTCTTCTTCTAAATTCGACCATGTCATTGATTTTTTCGTTGATGATCCATGACGAAATAGAATCGTTCGATCAGCAACTAAACATTCGTTTTAATATTAAAAAATTCCAAAACAATTTCTCGACTTACGATAAGAACAAATTCGGTCGTGAATCGTATCTCGACGTTCACGTTCTAATTCTCGCAGCAGACGTCGACGTGTTGATTCTTTCAAATGAGCTGTATGAGTACGACGACACTGCAATCGTCGAAGAGTCCGTTGATCACGGATGTACCGTTCGTAGAGTCTTTTTAAAAAGAAAAGCAAATTTTGAAAATAAAACGAAGAGCTTTTTTTTTATTGTTTTACTTTCGATCTTTTTGCTCTTCGAGCATCAATCGATGATGTCGAGCACGAAGTTCATCAAAATTATCGTCATTCGTACTTGACGAATGTGAATTTGATTCATCATCAATATCATCTTCAACTTGACGCCATTTCGGAACTAAGAAACGCATAAAAATAAAAATAAAAACAAAATAAAACGAAGAAAATACTCGTTTCAGAAATCGATTTTGATTTTTTAGTATTTGATGTTAAGCGTAGACTATGACGACGAGTTGTTTCAACTGTATGTGCTTTACTTTGTTTTATTCTAAACATCATCAAAGATATATTCCATAAAAGATACAAATCAAACGCGACAAACGAACATTCGAGTCGACGAAGCCTTCTTCGTCGGTGTAACTATTGATTTAGCCGGTTGAAAACGAAGATTATAACGTGGTTTCATTGAATGAAAAAGCAAATTGTTTATTAGTATTGTAACCAAAAATTTGACATAGACGCGAAAGCGAAGAAAAACAACGACAACAACAACAGTACATAATTACATCAAGGAGAAAGGAAAATAATAAACAAATCGATCAGCCATTGACATTGATCAATTAGTTTTTTATTTATTTAATCGAAAAAAAATAAAATCTTTTTTTTTACGATAAATATCTTTTTGTTTTTTTTCGATTTTCTTTTCGAAATTAATAAATCTCGCAAGAGACTAGTGTCATCTGTCGAAAGATATCTTAGTCTACACGAGGGAGTTAATAAGACGTTATACACTCTCTCTAATTTAGCAAAGTGCACTTGAAATCACCTCTGACGTCTATATTTAAATTGACGAAGTTTCTTTTTTTTTCTTCTAGTATCGATCGAAGAAGATTGTTTTCAGGTGTAATTTATGTTTCTTTCTCTATAAATAAAGCTGATGAGATGAGAGAGAGAGGGAGAAAAAAGAGACGCGAGAGAATGGTTAGAAAAAAAATAAGGGGAGGAGAGGGAGAAAAATCTATATATTGTAATAAAAAACATTGCAAATAATTTCATTTCGATAATAAAAAAACAAGACCATTGTTGAGCTGATAGTTTGCTCATTTATTTTTTCTCTCGTAAGTAGAACACGAATAATAAACAAAAGAAAAACAATAGTGTTTCTATGTGTTTTTTTTAACTTCAATTTCAACTCAAAGTACGAAAGAATATTGCAATGGGAAAATGGGAATTCCACAGAGTAATTGATCGTGTTTTAGATAAGAAAGTGACACGGTCATTGATGAGACGAAGAAGCTTCGTTTTTTTTTTAATCTTCAATGAAACCCCGAGAAAAGAAAAGAAGCCGGATTTGTTTATGATTTCCATAGGAGAGAGGAGATTAATCATCAGACAGTCAGATTGAATCAAGAAAAACATCGATACCTCATTAGTATTCTAATCGAGTACGATATTATAATGCGTATATATACATAAGTTAAGTAGTTCCGAAAGAGCGAGAGAGAGAGAAAATTATTTGTCAATGAGTGACATCTTTTACTGAATCTTTCGTTCTAAAGAATCGACGAACAGATAAACCAATGAATAAGTTTTAGTTCTTGTGTGTGTGTGTGCGTGTTGTTTATTTTCTTTTGCCACTCATTTCCTTGCTCAACGTACCCATGCGTTTGTTTCTCAATGACAACATGCTGATTAATTAAGACAAATATTTATTTACATTTCAGTCATTTTATTAATTCTTTCGTTTCAGCGGATTACATTACTTTTCGTTTTTGTTACGCATTCCATTGTTAATCTTCGGCCTTTTATTCTAAACTTCTCAATGAGTACAACATCGAAATCAAACAGCAATACCGCTGATTCGGCAAATACCATAACCGAAAGTGAAGATCTAAACCTATTTCAAGCAGCTCGACGAACAGGTCGACGCAATGCTTTGGGCGATTTAAGTGAACATTTATCTAAAGGTAACTATTTTCACTTTTGAACACATTGATTATCGTTCTGAAATTCTGTCGAATTAGCCATGGGTTCAAGTTCATCATCCGATGTCGAGAAAATGGCTCCACATTTCCAATCAATGTCAATCAAAAATTAATCATTCGATTTGCAATATAAATAAAAATCCATTTTTCTTTCTTTTGTGTACATATATTTTGTTGATTAGCACTTGAATTTTCAAGACAAAAAAAAAGCCATGCGAAAGACAATTTGATTGCTATACGTTTTTTTTTCTCCTTTTCGTCTCATATTTTTTTTTGTATATAAACAAAATACTTTGAATCTTTTGTTTTCTTTTTTCTCATTTCTACACATATTTGTCGTTCTTTTTTGTTTTGTATTAAATTTTATTTCATTTCAAAATAACGAAAAGTAAATCATTAACAGTTAATACTGAACGAGGTTTTTTCAGATGTTCATTGCAAGAGAATAGTATATTTTTTTAGACTCAATTAAATTCATGGCGGTGCGTATGAACTCGTTTCATACGAAAACAAAACTATTCGCGTTCTGTTTTTTTTTATATATTTAGTTCGATCTCGTACGAAAACGTCTGACAAAAGAAATAAAATTACTCACTGAAAATCCTACACCGGGCATGTATGTCACACTTGTATTTTTCGATTACAGATTCTTATCTTGTTCTTACTTTTTTTATGATTCTAGACGTGTTGTCGAAGATTTTACTGATATGAGAAAGTAATGACACGTGTTTTTGTTTTGTTCTGATTATTCAAATTTGTTTTTTATTAGAATACGTATTGATATCGATGGTGCATCGGGAACTTTATATGACGGAGAAAAATTTCAATTATTATTTAAATTCTCCGATCAATATCCGTTCGATTCTCCACAAGTAAATTGCTTTTCATATTCTCTTGTTTTATCTTAGTTTTCAAAAAGGTAACATTTATCGGCTCAAACATTCCTCTGCATCCACATATTTATTCAAATGGACATATCTGTTTATCGATTTTGACCGATGATTGGTCACCGGCATTGAGCATCAATTCAGTCTGTCTAAGCATCCTATCGATGCTTTCGAGTTGTAAAGACAAAGTAATTTGTTTGTTCATGAGGAAAAAGAAAGACAAGATCTCGTTTGGTATATTAGAGTCGTCCACCAGACAACGATTGGTACGTTCGAACGGCATCAAGCGATCCGAAAAAGACACGTTGGTGGTATCATGATGATGCTGTTTGATCAGCAGTCTGTGTTTCTGTTGTAAATATTCATTCGAGAAATGAACAAAACCAGTTATTTTTAACCTTGAACAGTGCAATGCTAATCATCGGAAAAGCATATTAAATCACACATTATCATCAAGAGATAGAGGGAGAAAAAAATGAAATCTATTAGTACAATGTATAATGTTATTTGATCCTTCGTGTTCCTCTTTTTCCTTCCTTTTTCTCTCTCTCTCTCTCTTTTTATCTTGTACTTCTTCATTTTCATTTCAAGATTAATTTACGTATACATAACATTTTTTTTTCTTCTTTGTCTCATTCGATTAAAATCATACGAAATCTTTTTTTTTTCTTTGATTCTTCTAGAAAAAAAATAAAACAAAACCAAAATGAATGGATGATCTAAGATTAGTCGATCATTTCGCACTTATTGGAATCGGTAGTCACGATCCTATTGAACGTGATGAACTACTTCCAACAGCATCATCACCTATTACTGATACAGCTCAATCGATAACATCGAGATCCTATGACATCACACCGAAACACCAACAGCCAATCGTCGATTTAGCGATTATCGATCGATCACATGGCGAAGATCCACCGAAAGGCTACGAAACCATTTGGACAACGCCAACAGGTTACTCGGCAAATTTAAATTGCAGTACTTTGAGAAGTCATGAAATGTATTTATGTATTCGACGTGGAAGAGACAAACCACCGATTACTGACATCGGAATTTTAATCGAAGGCCGAGAAAAAGCTATGGAAAATGTTTGTTTAATCGAAAGTACACCACACGGATATCCAGCTAATATATGCAGTTCATCATTTAGTAAAGAACGAACGTTGATTACTTATCGACGTGCAGCAACGAATATTCTTTGTAATACATTAGCTGTGACTGATATTTGCGTTATTATTGAAAGTAAAGGCGAAAAACCTCCGCATTCATTTAATAAAATCAATAAAAATCTTAATCGATCTCTCATTGGTCCGTCGGTTTTCCTTTGCTATAAAAAATCGGTTATCTATCCTAAACGTCTTCAATATCGTTCGCAAATTGTTTACAAATATTCGCCGTTCGATGGAATTTCATCGAAATTTCTCAATGAAACACCGCGTTTTTGCTTTCCCATGGGCGCATTTATTGAACGTTGGCCATCGAAAGTGACCTTACAAAACGTTACGCCAACATTTTCAACATTTCACTTAGATAATCAGAAACAATACGGTGCTTGTATATCATTCTATGAACTATTTACAGCTTACGAGCGTTTACCTGATTCAACATCAGATTTACTTCATCGTCTCGATATCGAACAAGACCATTTGTATTCATTGACGTGCATCGTCATTTTTTCACGTTACCCATTTTTTGATGCGTTTCGTCGATTTTTATTTATTATTTATCAATTAATTCTTTCATCGAACTATTTAACATCATCAAATGAATCGTTAGTTAGTCAAGTTCCATTAATTGAACAGTATTTAAATCATTTTTTTCATAATACTCCATGTCCATCACCGTCAAGTCCGAGAGTATTCGTTCAATACGATGAACCATTAATTCTCGTTCTACCTGAAGAAAATGGCCTACCTCAAAATGGTGCATCATTTATTGATCTTTTGAAAAATCTCGGCACAGACAATACATTAACATTATTTATCTATGCTCTACTAGAATCGAAAATATTAATACATTCACTACGATCATCAGTATTGACAGGAGTTGTTGAAGCTGTAAATTATGTAAGAAAAATGTCTGATTGACAAAAAAAATCGATGAAAATTATTTTGTTTGATTAGATGTTATTTCCATTCCAATGGCAATGCGCATATATTCCATTGTGTCCGATTGCGTTGAGTGATGTTCTATCCGCGCCTTGTCCGTTTATTATTGGTAAATTGAGATGAGTTGATTGATTACGATTGATTCGCGGATTTTTAGGTATTGATTCGAGATATTTCGATGTAAGTGAACCACCGCCAGACGTGGTTTGTATTGATTTAGATACGAATTTAATCATTGGAGGGTAGGCGAAGATTTTGTGAAGGAAACCAAACGATTTGTTATTTTCTGTAGAACGGAAGAACAAAAGCATTGGTCAGTTAAAATGTTTCCAAAAAAACCAGTAAGTGATTTGATTTTTTTAAAATTCATTTGATCTGATCGTGTTTTATTGTAAAAAAAAGTTTCGTGTTCTAAAACAATCGTTAGAAGAAATCGAAAATCAAGGTCTTTTATTGTATCATCAACGTTTAGCTGACCTTCGTTCGCGTTTAAAATTCAATCGACATGATTTCGATCTTCGTCTACAAATGATTCAACTCGAACGTCAAATGGAAACACGTATCCGCGAAGTTTTCCTTCGTTTTATGTGCGCATGTTTCTACGGTTACGAACAATATCTTCGTCCGATTCGACGTAAACCGAATCAAACATCGACAGACGCCGCTGTTCTATTCGAATTCGATAATTTCCTTCGTTCAAGAGACTCGTCCTACGCTAAATTCTATACACTTCTCTTGCACACGCAAATGTTCAGTCGATTTATCGAAGAACGATCATTTCTCTCGTCGAGCACATTAAATCAATCGATATTAATCACTGAAAATCATCATAATTATAGTTTGGTATTTTTCGATGAATGTTGTTCGAAAGTTCGACGAAGTATTGAAACAAATGAACAACAAGTCTGTTCATTAGTTGATACGAGTGATATGCGAACAAATGATCGAAGTGTGAAAACAACTATTGTCCTATCAGAATTTCTCGATGGAAATCATTCAGCATCATCGAACGGATATAATGATCTCAATTTGAAAACAAATCGATTGATATCGAATGGAGGAAATAAAATGACATTGCAAGAGCCAGCATCGATGAATACTTTGAGAGTTTCACAAGATAAACTTGGAACGGGCAAATTAATACCTAATAGCCCAATGGTGAAACGATCGAGATTAGAAAGAGATAAATGTCAAAAGGTAATTGACTTTTCCCCGCAAACAAAACAAAGAAATATTCATCTGTGTTTGAAATAGATTGCTCGTGAAGATAAAATGAAGCCAACTCAATGGGCGTACTGTTTACTAGCGAATGTATATTCACTTTGGTTTATGCATTTACCAACTATGATCGAATGTTATTCGTGTCCACGAGAGATTCTCAATTATGCGTATAAAATTCTCGTTCAAATGAATCGACAACGTCTAACTAATCCAGATGAAATTTGTTTCCGTGTTATCATACAACTTTGCGGTCTCTATGATTATCCGATTCTTGCAGTTAAAACCTATTCATTTATGAAGAAAACGGGTGTCGAATGGAATGCAGTGACCTATGGTGCTTATAACAAAGTATGAACGAGCAAATCATCTCGAAAAGCTTGATGAATTTTGTTGTTGTAGGCTGTTTATGAAGGTACATGGGAACGACGAGATCGTTGGGCAACATTACGTTCAGTTATTCAGGCTATTCGAGCATTTAAAGCAGCTGGTCGTCATCGTCGAAATCGTCGATCGCCGACCTCATCGATTGATGACGAAGATAGCGATGGTGCAATGAGTGTAGATTCGAATGAACAATCGAAAGGTCTTGATTCATCTGACAATCTCAAAGGTTAATTTTTTAAAGTTAATTTTCAATACAAATTTTTGTTTTTTTTTTCTCTCATAATCGTTATTCAGATGATACAATCACAAGTGTCATTACATCAATCGCTGGAACACTTAAAGATATAACTGAAAGTCCATATTTTCCTAAAATGGCTTTTAAAAAGATTCCTTCCAGTAAAAATCCAAATAAAAACTTCTTCTTTTTTAAATTTCCTTTCTTTCTTTTTCTTTCAAGTCGATGGTTATGTGGATAATAAAATTATTCGTCTAAATAATAACAATACTGAAACCATCGAAAAACGCTCAATATCGAATTTCTCTGATATGCCATCGAAACTCGATTTTTGTACACTTCAATCCATTGCTCATCAAACAGCTCGATCAGAAGCGGGAATTCTAATGACGACAAGTGACGTCGAAATCGGTGATATCGGCATGCTTTCCTATCGTTTACCAGTCGCACCTCAAACGCATCATTCAATTCAAGCAGCACGTCGTTCATTTTCATGTCTTGACAATCAAAACCAATCAAATCTTCCTATTAAATGGGAATTAACATCTCGAACACAAGTTCTTACCAATGATCCACTTGGTTTGCTCAATCCAGTATCACAAACAGCACCTCCACCATCGTCTCTACCGATCAATCGTTCGGCTTCAATGATGGCAAGGCCATTTGCAAATCTTAATTCATCAACCGAAACAAAACCAATTATTCATCCAACAGCAACAATAAAAGAAGATGAAGTTTCGTCATCATCATCTCTATTTCCAACATCTATTACACAATTACGTGCCAAACTTAGTCAAACTCCTCTAGCCAATTTGTATAGTCCAAAAAATTTAAATACATTAAAAACTTATGCTCTTGATCGTTTAACTGATCTTAAAACAACTGTTGTATCTACGACTATCCCTCTAACACAATCCAAGAGTCTTTATGCAGTCAAACCATCTAGTTCATCAACATCAAAAGAACGTTCATTTATTAAAGAAAATGTCAATAATAAACATCGTGGTAGTATGTCATCACTTCTATCTCAACAGAGTTCGAATAGTTCATCATTGAATACGAATAATATCAATGGAATTGATATCACTAATATTCATGATGATATTAAATCAAGTCATCTTAATCCATCAAGTGTTGCCATACCGATAACAAGCGATGATAATGATCAAACAGCAAAACAAATCGTTGAAATTAGTAGTTGTAATCGATGTACAGCTTGCGATCAATTTCTGTACGATGAAGAAATCATGAGTAGTTGGTCACCGGAAGATTCCGATTTGCATACGGTTTGTGTACATTGTAAACAAAAGACAATTCCGAATTTAACCATACTTATTCGTGTAAGAGAGACCGACCTTTCTTCTTCTTGTTGAGTATTTGCTTTGTTTTAGGATAACGACAATATTCCAACGAATCACACAACGTAAGAAGTTTTATCTTTTGGAAGAAAGTGTTTCTTTGATCGTATTTTCTCTTTCAAAGGAACGAGGAGGAATCAACAGTGACAACTCCAACAAATAGTAATGCTCAAACAAAAATCGAAAAAATGAAAGAATCCTTGTAAGCAAAGACTGATCATTTTGATTCGTTTACTTTCTATTTCATTCAGTCGTCGACAAACATCAATATCACCTGTGCCAATTACTGTACATTATTTAAGTCCGTTAGTTCTTCGAAAAGAACTGGAAAATATCATTGAATCACATGATTCAAACAATAATGTTCTTTATAAAATTGATTTCAAAGAAAAACATCCGGATTTATTTTGGAATCTAGTAAAAAAACAACAACTCTTAAGTTTCTCGATTTAAAAACGAAATTCTCATTTATTCAGATTTGGTATTTCCGTCGTATACGTGTATGCAGTCATATATTCCAAATCTTACTCCGTTCAATAACAGAATCATCCGACGAACAAGCCAAAATCGACCTTCAAAAGAATAAATGTACGCTCGGCAATGAACTTCGATATGAAACTTCATCCATACGAATTCGTTGTATGTGGGATAGTATCATCGATTATCATGATATTGCCGAACCAATGTACAAAACATGGGAACATGATGGCTATGGTATAGAGAAAGAAACAAAACAATGAATTGAAAGAAAAAAAACAACATTTTAATTCTAGATGAAGGATATACTTTAGTTGCAAATGCGTTGATTACAGACGAACATAGTACAGTCACTGGAAAGTAAGAATTTCACTCTATCTGAATTATCTATTATCATTTTCGAATTCATCTAGTAACTATTTAGTTGAAATCGGGTAAACGAGACTTTTCACTAGACAATAAAGAAAAAAAAACTTGATTTTCTTCACATAGACCCATTGAAAATACTATTTCGAACTTAACTAATTTTTTTTTGTTTTGTCTTCGTGAATTTAGAGTCATTCGAGAGATTATCTCTTGTATTGAACAAAATGATCTCTTCAATCCTATTCGATTGTTTATCAAAGAATCGTCGAAATCAATTCGACGACGTTCTCGTCGACGATCAATGTATCGTGAAATACTCTTTCTAGCCATTGTTGCACTCGGACGCGAGAAGATCTCCTATGGTAAATCAAATTTCATTCTCAATCGAATTCATTTTCGTTCGTATTTAGATGCATTCGATCGAGAATATACAGCTAATTATAATAAATTGAACGAAAAACAACGTCAATTAATATCCGATTTTGATAAATGTCCATTATTAACAGGAATTATGTGTCGACGATTATTTTCTCTCTTAGAACTTTGAAAATTTTTCATTTCTAGTCAAGATCTAATTAACTGTTGTTGTTACTGTATACTGGTCTCTTTCTTTTTCGAGTTAAATATATATATATATATATTCTTTATTCTAATCATATTTATACATGAAATGAAACACAATTCCGCTTTATTGTATTTAACAATCGACAGACATCTTTTTTTTATTCTATGATTGTATAACAAATAAGTTGATGAATAAAAACAAACAAGCATATGTGTATTTTATTGTCTATTTAATTTTCGTTCTTTTTTGTTTCTTTTGGAGAACATGACAACGACGGATTTAATTCGTGAGTCAAGCTCAAAAGCTTTCGATGGTGTTCAAAATGTTTATACACATGAAAGGTAAATAATAATGATGAAGAAGAGTGTTGAAGGTGTTGAGAGATTTCCATTTTAGTTCAACTGTTGGTTGTAAAATGAAATTTGGAGTTTATATTCCAACTAAAGCAGAAAAAGAAAAAGTTCCTCTACTGATTTTTCTTTCTGGTTTAACTTGTACTGAACAGAATTTTATAACAAAATCCGGTGTTCAACGTTTAGCTTCGGAGTACGGTTTTATTGTTGCTAATCCTGATACAAGTCCTCGTAGGAGACGAACTTCGATGTTGTTTTTTTCTGTCTCATTTGACGAAAATATTTAGGTGGCTGTAAAATCGAAGGTGACAGTGAGAAATGGGATTTCGGTGAAGGTGCTGGATACTATGTCGATGCTACCGAAGCTAAATGGTCGAAAAACTATCGAATGTTCTCGTATGTGAATGATGAATTTTATAAGTTAATTTTACAGAATTTCAATGTCGATCCAAATCGAATTGGAATACTCGGGTAAAAACAATCCATTTATGAACTACTTTCGATAAATTCGATTTTGTTTTCAGACATAGTATGGGTGGTCATGGTGCTTTAATTAGTTATTTCAAACGTCCTGGTCAATATAAATCCGTGTCAGCATTTGCACCGATTTGCAATGCATCGAAATGTGAATGGGGTGTAAACGCATTTACGAAATTCTTCGGTGAAGATGAGAATCTTTGGAAACAATACGATGCTTGTGAATTAGTCGCATCTTATCCCGGTCCGAAACCACACGCTCCTGCTTTGATTGATCAAGGTTCGGACGATAGTTTTCGTAATAAATATTTATTTCCCGAACGATTAATAGACGCTTGTAAACAAGCATCATTTCCGATTAATCTACGCGAACAAGCTGGTTACGATCATAGTTATTATTTTATTATGACATTCTTAGAAGATCATTTTAAATATCACAAAAAAGAATTCGATCATTGAAAATTCAAAAAAAAACTACAAACTGATTTTTTTTATACACGTGTGATTAACTAGATTACATCTTTTTTTTCTGTTGATGATTTAAAATAAAAGAAAAATTAAGTAGAAAAATGTGAACAATCTCGTTGTTCGATCAATGCTGTTTGAATTCATTTAACAGCTTCACATATAATTGCATCATTCAAAGAAAAGACAAAATGAAACCATCCAGGTTGTTGACAGCCTAATGTTTGTCCTCGTAAAATAAATACTCGACCACATTCGAATAAATGTTCGAATAGTCTTAATTCTTCGTTGAATGTCGCATGATCACATAGAAATTCGCGTAAATCAATCCAAAGAAAAAAGCCAGCTTGTGATCGTCGAATTCGAACACCTTGAATTGTTTCCAAAGCTAATTTCACTTGTGTGTATCATTCAGTTAATTTCTTTCGATTTGCTTGAATATAATTATCAATCCATTGATGATCAGAGATCAACTGTTGTAAAAGATATTGAGGGTGAGGGAAACTACCTAAATAAGAATAAATATATGAATTCTTCGTATACTCTATTTCTCCTACTTTCTTAACGATCATTTTTCTTTCTGTTGTCACTTTTTTTCTTAGACTTCTATCAAAAAAAACTGGCATTGTCTCTCTCTCTCATCTACCAATCAGATGTAGGCTAGCGCAGAGCGTCACGGATGCTCCTATATAATCACCGAGCACTGATCTTCGTCTCTGTCCTCTCATGTATTGTCACCTAGAGACCGACGGTTCGAGACGTTGTCAAAGATCGATTCATAACTTTTCTCATCGATATACGTTTATCTTCATGTAGTAGTGATCGTTACAAAAAAACGAAAGTCAATTTTTTTACTATTTCTATGATGAAAATCGAATCATTGTCCTAATTTGATCAGTCAGTGCAAAATGCATGGAAAAATGGTTCTTTGTCAAAAAAAAACTTGCAGAAGCTATATACACGATATGAAATTGAGAATTGTCACTGGCACAAAAAATGTACTCATTCCCATGTCAAA
>ERZ778019.1236-NODE-1236-length-36804-cov-12.294620_pt1 | contig 36804 bp, 33 predicted proteins | sample MGYA00375749_ERZ778019 | MGnify/ENA primary metagenome ERZ778019 (study PRJEB29350, sample SAMN05389821) | bioreactor metagenome | isolation source: Ammonium sulfate bioreactor | place: South Africa: University of Cape Town | collected 2014-03-17 ... | reverse complement strand
CTATCAGTTCGTTTTTTAACTGTGAGAGAATTGTTTCGGCGAAAATCACAAACGAGATAACGTCTAATTATATAAGAATGTGTTATCACAAAGTATTAAGTTCTTATTCAAATTTCAGAATTGAATTGATAAATCTAAAATCTAAATAAAAATGAGGTAAATTAATAATTTGAATTGTCTGTCATTGAAATTGTATTCTTTGTTTGTAACTCAGTCAATCGATATCAACAATAATTCCACTTGATGAATTAACAAACAGAGAAAATAATATTGGATGTACACTTTCATTTCGTAATTTAAAATATAGTTTAAATGGAACATTTAAAGATTATCGTCGACGAGTTGTTTGTCCATCTTGTTTAAAACCTCCAGCAACTAAACGAATTCTAAATAAAGTCTCTGGTATATTTCGACCAGGAATGAATGCAATTATGGGTAAAATTATTTTTATTTCAATTTAATTTAATAAAAACAAATTCAAAATCTGTAAAGGCCCAACAGGTTGTGGTAAATCGTCATTACTTGATGTATTAGCACATCGAAAAGATATGCAAAATGTCAAAGGTGAAATGTTTATCGATGGTTTGCCTATTGATCGATCGTATAAATATATGGTTGGTTATGTTGTTCAAGATGATATTCTAAGTGGAACTTTAACTGTTAAAGAAAATCTAATGTTTTCAGCGAATGTTCGTCTTTCGAAAGAAATTCAATTGAATGAACGGAAAACTCGAGTTGAAACAATAATCGATGAACTTAGTCTAAGAGCTTGTGCAAATACAAGAATTGGTACTGAATTTCTTCGTGGTGTTTCAGGTGGAGAAAGAAAACGAACTTGTATCGGAATGGAATTAGTTCTTCAACCGAAAATACTTTTCCTCGATGAACCAACTACTGGTTTGTTACAATTTTCAAAATAAAAGAAAAAACTTAAATTTAATTATTAATTTTCTTTTAATATTTGAAAAGGTCTTGATTCCTGTACAGCAAAAAATGTAATGGAATGTTTGAGTAATTTATCTAAATCTGGACGTGAGTCATCGCAGAAAAAGAAAAGAGAATTTCGAAAAAGAAAACTTGTTTTGCAGGTACAATTATATTTTCAATTCATCAACCTCGTTATTCGATATTTAAATTATTTGATCGTATTTTATTAATGTGCAAAGGAAATTGTGTTTATCAAGATTCATCAAGAAATATTTTACAATATTTTTCTACTCAAGGATATGAATGTGAAATTCATGATAATCCAGCAGATTTTGCCTTAGATGTTCTGATTATCGCAAATCAAAATGAAAATCAATTGAACAAATTAACTTCTGCTTATAAAAGTTCACCAATGTTTTTAGAAGTTGATGAAAATATCGGAAAACAAGAAAATGAATCAACTGCTTCGAATACAAAGTCCATTGATGAACGATCAATAATAAATGAACTTTATTATGTTGGAAAACGAACATTAATTAATGTAGTTCGAAATCCTGCATTATTTGTTTCTCAAATAACTGTTTCGTTAATTTTTGGTTTATTAACTGGACTTGTTTTTTATCAAATGAATGAAGATATTGATCCAGGAATACCGAATCGTTTAGGTGCAATATTCTTCATTGTAACATCTCAAATATTTAGTACAATAACCGCACTTGAATCTTTATTAAAAGAACGTGTTTTATTTCTACATGTAAAAATGTCAAATATTGATTTCAATGAAATTCTATTTGATTTTTTTTTTCTTTTGGTTCAGGAAAATGTTAGTGGTTATTATCGAACATCAACATTCTTTTTAACAAAATTAATTTGTGATATATTACCAATGCGAGTTCTTCCATCGATAATCTATTCTGTTTTAGCTTATTTTCTAACTGGTTTAAGATTAGATTTATCGAAATTCTTTATATTTTTTCTGACAATTTTTATGTGTAATATTTTTGGATCTGCAACGTGTTTTTTAATATCTGCAACAATTCCTGTTTTTGGTAAATTCAAAACTTGGAATCTTTATTTAATAAAGAGAAATGATATTTTCTTTTTGTTATTGTTTTTAGCTGTTGCATTGATTGTTGTTGTATTAATCTTTGTTGTTATGATGATTTTCAGTGGTTTTATTGTTGAATTATCAAGTATATTCAATTGGTTATCATGGATTCAATGGATAAGTGCATTTCGTTATGCATCCAATATGTTAACAATCAATGAATTGCATAATATGACTTTTTGTTTAACAAATCAAACAAATAACTGTCAATTCAATGGAAATACAATTTTAAAAGAAAAAGATATTGAATATGAAACAGATTGGGATATGTGGAAGAATTTTTGTGCATTGACGATCATTACTTTGATTTTTCTTATTTTATCTTTTATTCAACTGTTAAGAATGAAAAAAACGAAATAAACAGTTTTGATGAAATGTTCGATACGCTCGATTGCTTATTTTTCTAATGAAAAGAACAGGTATAAATTCAAAATAAAGTGACGTCAACCAAGGTTCAATTGTAATAATAATAATAATAACAGATGCATGAGTAATTGACCTTCATTGCTACTCATGACTCAATAAGAAAACTGTTTGTGTTATATAAGCTCCCACGCATTTTCTCTTTTGAACGCATATAAAACACCGAGCTTCATCACACAGATTGATCAGTTCTTCAATACGATATATTCTACTGAAACAATGTCAAAAATGTTCTATTATGTTGCATGTGTGATAGTCTCGGTTCTCATCTTTAATGTTTCGGCTAAATCAGTAAAAACAACGGATGCAGACAATGAACCAAAACGTTGTTGTTGGACAAACAAATTCAGCGCGGATGCAATTATGACAGTAATCGAAACTAACCGCAATTATTCTAATTTTACTGAAACATCAAAGGTAAAATTCTTTTGTCATATATAGATTGTTTCATTTGTTTCGTGTATTCATTTAATATTGGATAGATGATTTATCGTCTTGCATATGATGGAGAAACTGGTATGATGGGAAAGAAAGGAAAATTTAAAGATTTTGATTCTGACCATCCTGAAATAAAATTGTTTTGGGAAATTAATGATATGCAACTTAGACATTCATATGAGCTCAACGAAAAGTCCAACAGCTGTTCACCATCTGCATCGATTATCGCACCAAGTGTGTGTATTCCAGGTATGCAAATATTCACATTATCTTGATCCGAATTTTACTATATTTTGATTTCACTTGTAGAAACTGCTACTTATGTTGGTTCAAATACAACTCAATTTAATAATCAAGAAATAATCACTGATACATGGATGTATACACAGAAAAAAGAAGAATATTACACTGTCTATGCAACTGTTACTCGTAATGATTTGTGCATTCCAATAATGACAAAAATGATTGTATTCGGAGATGGTAAGCAAATCATTTGATGGACTAACGATATAATCATAATTGATACAAATCATTTTAGATGATGATGATGATGTAAGAATGCTCATAGAAACATTATCCAATGTGAAGACAATAATTCCAAATAAGAATATTGTCGAACTACCTGATCATTGTGTAACCTATGAATAATTTTCCTAGCGGTGTTTTATATAAACAAGATCGAACATTCACTTTTCAATACTAAAAATATATTTTTTACTTGTAACCACCACTTTTTTCTGAAATTTATATACAATGACTTTATCGAATCAATTTCAGCGAAAATGAAACCTCCATAATTATTATAACACTTTAGATCGTACCGAAGGTTCAACACAATCGATAAAACTTGATTTGCTGTCTTTTTCAAAGTAAAACTATGATCGTATTTAGAAGATATGTTCGCTTCAATGACTGAGTAGATGATTTATTCTCTGACAGAACAAAGATGATGAATAAGTGGACCAACGCAAATTGATATTTCTATATATACACAACGTAACATTCAAAGAATAATCAATTTTTTGTGTAAATATGACCTTTGTCTACTGAAAATACGTAGATAATTATCAACGGCGGATTTGTTCATAAAAATCGATAAAATTCTATATATTTAAATCATCGAACACCAAAAAAAACCGAATTATTCATAACAAAATCGAACGAGAATTGTTTTACTTTTAGAAATGAAAATGATTATGTAATAATTTCTCTGCTAATTTGGTTTGATCTTCATAGTTTTTCTTCCAAAATTCCACAAGATGTTCAACACATCGAATTGCTGTTGGTTCACCCGCATGAGAATTAATTAAATGAATAAGAAAAACTCCGTCCAATTGTAACCAATGAACAAAATGATTTCGACGATTAAAATCCATTTCGAATTCTTCTTCAACAATTGGATTTTGTTCGGTTGTCGTTGCTGGCTGTCGCATTGGATTGGACTCAATTGGATCATAGGTATGTCGTTTTTTATCTTCTGACGAGAAAATCAATTTGTTTATAAAACGATGACGAGCATAAAACGGAAAAAATGAATAAATTGAATAGAAAAGCGAAATAATCGATCCAATAAACAGAAGTGACAACCAAATCCACATGGCAAAATAGATTTTCTCATAAAAGATATTTATTAATAAAATACACTAAAAATTCAAATCGTCGTTTGTTTTTTTATTTGAATGACAAAGTGAAATATTATAGTTTACTTCGATTGTATAGTAATGATCTTGACCTAATTCTCGAATATTAAAATCACACAAAGTAACAAATGGAAATAATTGTTGATGTCGATACGATAATTCATTAATACGTTCTCTTAATGTCGTTCGAGTAATATATCTGATTGTATCGAAACCAAATCGAAAGAATCCATAATTACCTGTCGATAAAATCATATTTAAAAATACAAATTGAAGAATAATATTGATTATATAAAGAAACTTAATGACAATATAAAGAATAACAAGAAAATACATTCGATATCGAATACGAAAGGAAATATTAGGCAATAGTAAAGGTGATGATGTGTCTTGAGTTGAACTAACGTGATGACGAAGTAATAATTTCTTTTTACATTGTGCTAATTGTCGACACATGAGATATCGTTCGATTTCTTTTGCTATTCGTTTGGTTATGTCAGGTTTATTCACTGATTTCTGAGCAAGATTAACTAATAAACTCGGATTTAAACCATTTTTCTTATGACAACTAATCCAAATTAAATGTGGTAATAAAAAGAAAAATGCTTGAATTAAATAAACAAACGGTAACCATTGATAATAGCGAAGTGTATGTTGAGCACGTTCATTTCGATTAATTGGAACACGTGTGTACGTTTGTGGATAGAAATATGTATTATTTAACCAACATAGAGTCCTTGCAAATGACGTATAACCTTCAGTGAATTGTGCTGGTTGAATACATTGAATTGGGTCGGCATAAAATTGAAGTGATGTCGAAGCAATTGCTGAGATGATGAGAACGGTAAATGTGATTTGATAATGAATTTGATCGGAAACGAAATCATTGTTCGTATCGATTTTAATTAAATTTCGACCTAATTTGATTATTGTATCAGCCATAATCTAAAACAGATTTATTTTCAATAAGAACATTTCATTCGAAAGACAACAAAAAAAAACAGAACACAACGCGTGTGTCGTTTGTCCTTGAAAGTAACACATCTATGAAAAATGGTTTGGTGATAGGTAGAACGGCAATGGCTTGTAGTTGTAATCGTACGTACGAAATCGTATAATGTCAATAGTGTTAGTAAAGATTGACATATGAACGACTGTTCTGTCTGATTTTTCATCATTATTATTTATTCAAAGAGAACGTCATGAAGGATAAGTTTCTTTTTGCTCGTACTGCTTCAGAGTTTTTTCTTTCTCTTCATGTTCTTGTTCTGCTGTTGTCAGTACTCGCGTATGTTTCTGTGCTCATCGGTATGCTGCTGAGATGTGAGAAGAGAGGAAAAGAAGAATAAGAGAAAAAGAAAATGATGGTCAGATGCAATTATATAATGCATAGTCTTTTTCTCTTTTCTTTTTCTTCTTTAGAAGTAATATGTTCTTAGTGATCGATTGACGGTGTAGTTGCATGCATAGGACGGCGTGCTTCGGGCCTTGTTCTCTTTTCTTCTCCTTCTTTTTTTTTCTTCGGGTGTCTTTTTTCTCCTTTATACCACTTTGTAAGTAAATGTGCAATAACACAACGAGAATAACTAAGACTAAACACATCTTATCAGTATACTGCTGACAGCTTCAATGTGTTGAAATACCTAAACAATTTAGATGTGTAAATCTTTTCGACGTCATTCAATTTGACAAATCGACGACGAAATAACGAAACAATATTTTTGAAATCTGTCATCTTGGTTTATTTCTTTTTTGTTTCATCCTCCTAGATTCACATTGATTTTGATTAACGAGATAAATTCTTGTTCTATTTGAGTCTTTTTCTTCCCGTAAATATCCAAACTTCAGTGCATAATTATTGATAAGACTATTAAATATATCTCCGTGCTTTTCCTTAATTGACCAACAACAACATTTACTCGATGGATTCATGAAAATTCATCATCATTTCGTTTGTGGAATAATCGATCTTTGATTATATTATTCGTCAATTGTCTTTTTTTCTCTCAACACTTTCTTATAAACAATCACGTTATCGAATTAACTAGAGAAATATCTTCAAAATAAACATTTTCAGTTCACTTTTTTCAAATCACAACATGGAAGTATACGGACCACACGTTTTCTTTGATCTACTGACAAATGTGACGAAAAAAAAGAAAGCATCACAACAGAATGACGCTCATTAAGGCTCAGGTGTAAAAAAGAATAACAGATGCATGACTAATTGACCTTCATTTCTCAACATGACTCAATAAGAAAATTGGTTATGCTATATAAGCTCCCACGCATTTTGTTTTTTTGAACGCATATAAAATACTCAGTCGTATCACACAGATCGATCAATTCAATATAGAGTATATTCTATCGAAACAATGTCAAAAATGTTCTATTATGTTGGATGTGTGATAGTTTCGATTCTCATCTGTAACGTTTCGAGTAAATCAGTCAAAACAAGGGATGTAGACGATGAACCAAAACGTTGTTGTTTGATGAATAAATTCAGCGGAGAGGGAATTCTAACAATTATCGAAACGATTGGAAATCATACTAATACGAATGAAACTGTAGATGTAAGATTCTTTTTGTCATAGATTATTTCAATTTTTTACATCGAAATATTTGTATTCAATAGATCATGAGTCGTTTCGCATATGATGGAGAACGTGGTTTGATGGGAATGAAAGGACTATATAAACTATCCACAGATTATGAAACAGAATTCTTATGGATCATCATTGATGTGCAACGTAGATACACATATCTTATCGACGAAAAACCAGAGATTTGTTCGTCTGGTACAGGTTTTTTCACACCAACTTGTATACCAGGTATGAAAACACTCAGTTTTTCTTGTCAACAAAAATTGTAGTATTCCATTTTAACTTCTAGAAACAGCAACATATGTAGGTTCCAACATAACTCAATTTAATAATAAAGAAATAATCACTGATACATGGAAATATACAGAGGTAGATGATGACAACCACGTGCTAACTGTTTATGCAACAGTCACTCGTGATGATTTGTGTATTCCAGTGTTCACACAAATGTTTTTATTCAGCATTGGATTTAACCAGAAGTCTTGTAAGTTATCATTTGATAGTCCAACAATAATAACTATTGATATAAATCATTTTAGATTTGTCAGGTGCATATACACACACAATTTCGAAGATTGTACCAGAGATTGAAAATAAGAGCATCATCGAAATACCAGATAAATGTTTAACTGATCAATAATTTTCAATACTAACAAAACTCTTTTCATTTATACACTTTTTCCAATATTCTGGCAAAATAAATTATAAAATCTCATAGCCAACTCTATTTCAACGCAGCATGTCCTGGTTGAATGAATATATTTCGTATATCTTTCAAAATAAAATGACGCTCATCAAGGCTAAAGTGTAAAAAGAATAACTCTAGTGCATGAGTAATTGACCTTCATTGCTACTCATGACTCAGTAAGAAAACTGTTTATGTTATATAAGCGCCCACGCATTTTCTCTTTTGAACGCATATAAAACACCGAGCTTCATCACACAGATTGATCAGTTCTTCAATACGATATATTCTACTGAAACAATGTCAAAAATGTTCTATTATGTTGCATGTGTGATAGTCTCGGTTCTCATCTTTAATGTTTCGGCTAAATCAGTTAAAACAAGGGACATAGACAATGAACCAAAATGTTGTTGTTGGACGAACAAATTCAGCGCAGAGGGAAATATAGTTATACTTCCAATGTCCGGTAGTGGTTTGAGTGCAACTGAAAACAGACATGTAAGACTCTTTTTTGTTATAGATTATTTCAATATTTTTGGATATATATTTGAATTGAATAGATTACTGGTAGTTTTGCATATGATGGAGAAAATGGTTTGATGGGAATGAAAGGAGTATATAAAAATTCAACAGATCATGAAATAGAATCGTTTTGGATGATCTCTGATATCCGAAATGGACATGTATATCGGATCGATGAAAAATCACAAGCTTGCTCGTCCGATTCATCTATTGTAACACCTACTGTCTGTATACCAGGTTTTGAAACATTCATTTATTTCTTGCAAAAACGATTCGAATATTTTATTTACACTCATAGAAACAGCAAGACATCTTGGTTCACATACAACTCAACTTAATAATAAAGACATAATCACTGATTCATGGATTTATAAACTGACAGAAGATAAAAACAACGAGCTAAATGTTTATACGATAGTCACTCGTGATGAATTCTGTTTTCCAGTTTACACAAAAATCGATGTATACGACACTGAATCCAACGAGAGATCCTGTAAGTCATCGTTTGATAGCCCAACGATAATAAACATATTGATACGAATCATTTTAGATTTGTCATGGAGTGTTATACAAACAATGCCAAAGATCGTGCCAAAGATTCAAGATAAGAGCATCATCGAAATACCTGATCAATGTTTAACTCATCAATAATTTCCAATACTAACAAAACTTGTTTTCATTTATATTCCATTTAGTTAAAATAAATTAATCAAGCTAAAGTCCATGTAAAAATATCCTCGTCAGCTGAGATACAGCAAGCGTGACGGAACAGAACTAAACTGTTTTCAAAATAAAATGACGTCAATCAAGGTTTGAGTAAAAAACGTAATAATAAATGTAGGAGTATAAGTGTAGATGAATCAAGTTTTCCCCATCCCTCGTTAATATATATATACCTTCATTCGACAGATAAATGACAAAAATGTTTTCTTACGTTGTATATTTGATCATTTCTATTCTCATTTGTAATGCTACTGGTAAACCATTAAAAACAACAACGACAACAGATCATGAACCGAAACGTTGCTGTTGGGCAAACAAACTGAGTGGAGATGGAACTGTATCGATTACTACGCGTACCCTTGATAATACTGCACAAACGATCAATGTAAGACGACATTTTCTAAAAGACGTTGTTTTATTATTTTTGTGTGAAAATAGATGAATTATCGTTTTGCATATGATGGAAATCGTGATTTGATGGGAATGAAAGGTGAATATAAAGATTCCACGACCAATGAACTCACCATGTTTTGGACAATTCAAAACTTTGACGAAAAACGTTCGTATACGATCAACGAAACATCGAAAGAATGTTTAACAAGTCTATTACTTCCAACAACATCAGCAAGTGTATGCATACCAGGTAAACAACGATTTCTCATTTTTTATTTCGAATTTCATTTCTATTTTTATTCATATTCTAGAAACAGCAACTTATATCGGATCAAACACAACTCAATTTAATAATAAAGCAATAACTACAGATACATGGCGTTTGGAAAACAACGGACAAATTGGTTTTACAACAGTTACTCGTGATCATTTGTGTGTTCCATTGATCTTTAGAACATCGATACCAGATATTGGTAAATAAATCAATTAATATCATCATTCAAATTGATGAAAATTTGTTTAGGTTTCGAATACATACAAACAACTTCCAAAGCTGTAGCAAAAATCAAAAATGCTAATATAATTAAAATCCCAGAGCAATGCTAATTAATTCATTACTAACATATTCTTCGTTTTGTCGATATTGATATAATTACTAATAAAAACAAAATGTTTATTCAACGAAAAAAAAAGATCACTGCATTTTATTGAATAATTATGGTATTAGAGAAGATTTTCTTAATTGAGAAAGAAAATTGAGTCGTTTTTGATAATTCGAATGATTTGTTTGTTGTGATTGAACAATAGTTAATTTAGGTGAAGACATCGACGTAAGCAGAGGAATTGATGATTCTTCTTCTGGTTGAGGAATAGCTGCTGCTGTTGTTGTTGTTGTTGCTGTTGTTGATGATGACGGAGGAGAACATGTACATTGACTACTTTCACTTGTACTCGCTGTCGTTGCTGTTTCTCGAGATAAAATAAATGATCGAGAAAAAGTAGCATAAGGTGCCGAACATGAATTCGACTGATCCGAAGGAATTTGTTGTGGTCGTTGACATATAAATGATCCCTGATGACGGCCCATTGTTAAGAAATATTCAGGTATACATTCATATTGATGATTTTGACAATTCTCATTGGTACCGGTTGGATTCACTTGAGATTGAACTTCATTTAATGGAATCAATTGATGACAATAATAATCTTCACAACAATTGAAATTAGTTGATGGACACTAAACACAAGAAACAACCTTATTCAAAATATGTGTCAATGATTATTTATGTGATTGTTGACAAGTATCAATTGATTGATTCTGTCGAATCGATAAAGAAAATGAATAATTGGTTCTTTTTTTTGTTGGCATTAACTGTGCATAATGAAACGAAGTGTCTTAGTTATTCTTACTCGATAGTGTTCACTTGTTCGTCGACATAAATCCGAATGATAATGACGTTGATGAGGATGAGAATGAGAATGATTTCGACTCGATATGGATCCAGTCATGAAATATGTTTTATATTCTTTTTCTTCTTTTCTTAATTTTCTAAAAATAAGAAATCGAATAAAAGATTTTGTTTTCATTTGCGTTGTTCTGTTTACTTGAGACAAATAAAAATAAAAATAGCAATTATAATACAAGAGATAACAGTAATAATCGACAAAATAAGAAGAAACGTGTGTAGCCAATTAGTTGAGTGCGGATGTTTTTCAATGATTGTTGACGATGAAGTCAAATGAAGATTTAATGATGGTCGAATACATTGACCATTCAAGATTTCGGCGGTTTGAAAATGTTCGAATAAAGATCCAGGTGGTTTGGGCGGAGGACGAATTGTAAATAATGGAGGTGGGGGAAGACGACGTAATTCATCATTCTTCATCTGAAAATGATTCAATTCTCTCGTTTTCTATTGACTGTTAAGGAAAAGAACTATTAAAAGAATGGATACTGGCCTTGATTAAAGCAAAGTCATAGACGTTTATTCACCCGGTAGGCAGATGTGATTAGATCCAACTTCTTCTTCTTCTTCTTCTTCTTCTTTACTATTCAAGTAGAAGAAATAAGAAAAGATTCTTTTCTCTCCTTATTACATCGAAATGAGAAGAAGAAGAAGAAGAAGAAAAGAAAAGCTATTGAATGACATAAATACACTATCCGTTATCTCTTCTTTTTGCACAAGTCTATATTGATGAAAAGTTGTTGTCATCACATGTACCAAATGATATGACTATGCTTGAGTGAATGTTATGTAAAACAAAAGGAAGAAGAGAACATTCATCGATATACAATATGATTGATTTTTTTTTCTCTATTCAATTGACAAGAGAAAAGTTCTTGTCGAAATGATTCGTTCGAATATTTAGCCTCAAGGTTATTTTTCTTTTCATATTTAATTATAGAATTCAACTCATCATTTATCATTTTGAGAAAATTCAAAAAGAAGAAGAAGAAAAAGAAAAAGAACGTGACAAATAATCTATCCTTATTCTCGTAAAGTCTTTCATTTTCTTTTTTGCTAAGCCGATGGTTGATGCTCAAAGGCACATCTATTCTCGTTTTACACACACATCGGTTTAATCCTGTTTGTTATTCGATCCACATATACTTTAGACTAATGTCTGGACGCGGACATCAACTAAACAGAAACATGTTCATCAACATGATGTAACTATCTAATTGAACAAAATCAACTATATGTGTCTCACCTCAAATCACTTCATCACGCGTTCATACAAATCAATTTCTAATTTCATGTTCATTCGTCAGTAACTCTTTGAAAATTAAGAAGAAGAAATGATGCAATCAATTCGAATTTGAAAACAAAAGTCGAAGAGAAATACCGCTTGAGGATAGTTCATCGACATCTGTTCAATTCAATGTCAATAAATAAAAACAAGTGTTACATTTCTTTTGCTTAGCTAAATATCAGCTAAAGAAAACATCGATTTAAATGCCTTCGAGCAATGGCCATCATACTTATCTTCTTTTGTTTTCATTTGGATTTCAACCAGGTGAAATAACACTTCGACTAAAATGTTTGATTTTTCGTTTCAAATGATATTAAATCTGAAATAAAAAAAAACGAACGAAGGAAATTGATTAAAAACTTAGTGAAGCGTTGTTTTATGAATATTTGTGATTTTTGAAGTGACACAATCATAGAAATCATTGAAGCACACGCAGACTAATTTTCTCTCGATAATCTTTTTTTTTCTTTTGAATCTCGTTTGACACTGTATAATTCCACTGTCGTAACTCATTATCTGCGCATCATGTTCGCTTCATTGGATTTCTACTCTTCGTAATAATTATGCACAACAAAAAAGAAAACCGAGAATGTCTGCATACTGTTGATGTACGACGAAGATGATGAAAGAATCGCGATAGCCTTGGTCAGATCATCTGTTTCCTTCAATACAACAGATTCACCGAGGTAAAGAAAAAGAAAATGAGTTCCGCAATAGACTAATTTAATGACTTTTAACTATATTTAGTTCTTTTTCTCTTTCTCTCTCTAGAAAAGAAAAACCGACAATATAAGAATAGAATGACAATTAAAATCAAGAAACCTTACTCATTTTAATTCGACAATGAAGGAAAAAATGAATATTTTTTTGATTTCCGTTTCATCTACTTCTCGCGTCGAATATTTGTCAAATAGAGAATCAGAGAGAAACAGAACCTTTTTCTTCTTCTTCTTGTTCTCTTTTCACAATATGGAATTCGATGAATGAAGAGAGAGAAAGAGAGAGAAAGAGAAGGTCAATACACAATATAGACAAACAAAAGGGGTCACTCTAATTGACACGCTCATTCATTCTCTTCTTTTGAGAAACTCTTTCGAAGAATAATTACAAACAACAAAGTTGAAAAAACATGGACACCTACAGTGTCATGTAAAACGATCTTTTCTCTTCTATTATTATAAATTAAAAGTTATTCGACAGACATACACGTACATATTATTATGTATGTATGTATGTATGCATCGTGCAGACCCAGCCTACTCGATTGATCAACGCACACACACGCGTGTAATCTTTTCTTTCGACATATGTTCATCTCTTTGCACAGACTCGCGCGTTTGGGTGGAGAATTTCTCGAACTCGGATGACACTTCGTCGACGACTTGTTCATTCAAATACAAACACAAAGGAAAGAAAGAAAGAGACACAGAGAGAGAAACAAAAACGAGGTGCTAAGTATTTGTTAAATATTGAAATATCGAGTTCAAAGATATTCTCATTGAGATTTATTCTCTTTGATTAATTTTCAACTCGACAAGTAAATGTTCTCTACTAAAACATATTTCAAATAGAAATATATGAGACCATCAAGCAAAGGTCAATTTGATCACGACTTTGTCCAACGAATACACAATGTCCATAAATGAGATTCATTTTCTATTCTATTCAATGATCAAAACCAGGAAATTGTCTTCGTCTATGTTGACACCAACGGCGAGCTCTTTTTTTTTCATTAGATCAAACACAAAGCCAGGCATTTAACATTCGCTTTACTATTATTTATGAGTAACTCGTAGTAGATTCCTCTTTTTTTTTGCAAGATGGATCAAATTTCCATATGGAAGTGTCTAGACTAAAATCAATAATGACCTTCAATTAAATGATGAACACCTGCTAACGATCCATTTGATTTAAGTGTGAAAAAACACACAACAGGATAACAAACAAACATCTTCACACTTCGAAAATAGAATGTGAAAATGAGTTAATCGATTAGATCGACGAGAAAAAGAGAAAGAAATCTCCAAGGTAAAAAAAAAGAAAGGATCTATCATCAATTTGAACCGGTCACATTCTCTTGAGGTGACAAATCGAAACAATGTCATCTCCGCCTACATCATCGACACAATCAATAAACCAAAACTATTTCTATTCTCATTCTACAAAATTTAACAACCACTTGCTGTTTCTTTTTCTCCATTGTCATCATCATCAATCAATCAAATTATTTAGATTTTTTACAAAGAGGAATAAATTGTCAGGAGAATTCTTTCCGAATTGACATTTGACGTTGAATTTATTCGTTTTCATTGCTTGTCTATTCAACTTTCGGATAGATTCAGGTTTCATGACAGTTGTTATCAGTAGACCGTGTCGCGGTTTTATAAGTACAAGTGCACAAAAAAAAACAGTAGTTTACACGTGTGAGAAATGCGATCGACTTCAAGACAAAAACGAGATGAAATTACGCGAAAATTAAATAAACAAATGTTTATTCCGATTGTTCTTTTTGGTCTTGCCTTTGCATTACTTATTTACGAGTCGAGTTCAGTAAGAAAAGAAACACACATTTGGATTTCGATTTATTTTCATTTTAGAAGAAAGATAATCGATCGATAAATGATCGACAAATTTTGATGAAAATCATTCGAAATTCAACAAAATTTGTTAAAAACAAACAAATTCATTTTATTATCCGTGGAAAACTTTTATGTGACAGCGACGATCTCGATGAATGTCATTTGGACTTCGATAATCAGATTTTTTAATAACATGACTCATTTCTGTTTCGATGAGTAATCGACATGACATTTCCGTATTAAGGTGTTTCTGTTTAGTATTCGACAGAACAAGTGAAAAAAAAGGTGAATTTATTTTATTATTATATTTTTCTATTTGAATAAAATCATTTTTTTAAAGAAAACATCAACATAAAAAGCAAAATGATACTTTCGTGTGGTTTTTTTTTTGGTGTTTTGCTTCTGTCTGTTTGTTTTTTTTTACACAAAAGATACTAAAACCAAGCAGAAATTGAACGTCAAATCTAGTTGTTGTAATGATATTCTCTGAGGTCGGTCTGCTGCTTGGCATTCATTTTACGTTCAAACGAAAAACAAAAGACGTTTAAAATAGAATCGAATACAATAAAAAATAATTGCGAGAAAGAAGAAAAGCAAACGTACATTTACAAAAACACACACAAAGAAGAAGTTAAATATGTAAGAATGACAACAAGAACAACATTGATGACAAGCAGCCAGACGAATATGATAGAAGATTACACCACACACACGACAGCAAGAGAGAACAAGCCGTCTCCAATCGAACACTTGACTAGTCACACTCTAGAGATAGATCAAAATAAAAAGAGAAGAAAAAACTGAAAAGATAAAGAAATGAAATATGAATTAGGAAAAACGAGAAAAGATCGACCGGCGCTTGTCGAAATTGACAAATAAAAGAGAGAAAATAAAAAGACAGAAAGCTGAGCGACGGTGATACTTTGTATCTGGATGTACGCAAACAAAAACAAAACGTTTGTTTGTTTTCTTTCTTTTTTTTGAAAAAGGAAAACATTTTTTTTTCGTTTTCATTCTTTTTTTAAATATGAATCTTTGAATTTGTCTAATAAAGGCCACTGGCACGAAGATTATTTGTTATAATGACGTCAGTTACAGCATCACTAAACAAAAAATTCAATTTGCAATTTTGATTTTCTTTTTCTTTCTCTTGTCAACTTACAAGACAAATTGAACATTCTGAGTATCTGTGGCACAAGTCAAATGACAATAGATTTCCTTGACAAAATCAAAAAACAATTTCAGTTAACTAAACATTTCGAAACAAACTTTTTGCTCGCTCTTGTTTTGTGCAACGAATTGTGCTTGGATATATTCGCTTGCTTCGGTATATTCATCTTTGCCTTGATATTCGGGGAAACATTTTCTAAACAAAACAAACAAACGAATTCGAGTTTTTCCTTCGGTAAAATTCGTCCCAACCTTAAACTTGATCGAGTAATTTTTTCGGCAAATAAATCTTTTTTATTCAAAAAGAGAATAATCGATGTGTTAACAAACCATTTATTATTACAAATCGAGTCAAATAAACGTAGAGATTCGTGCATACGATTCGTTGTTTCATCTTCAACAAGAACCTTGGCAAAATCAAAGCAAAATCATGAAATAACAAAATAGAAGAATAGTGTTGTTTGTTTTTACTTGATCGTATTCACTCAACGCAACAATGAAAATAATTGCTGTGACATCTTCAAAACAATGAATCCATTTCTTTCGTTCGGATCGTTGTCCGCCGACATCGAAAACGCGAAAATTCAAATCTTTGAATGTGAAATTAATTTCCACAATGCCAGTTGTTTTAACTCGAGTTCGTAGAATATCTTGTGTGCTGGGCAAATATTGTGATGAACCGATTTCGTCTAATTTATCGAGAAAATATTTGGCTGAATCATTTAATTGATATTCATTTGAACGATTGAAACATTGTTGAACGCCATTGTCATTCCATAATTTTTTCATTGCATCAAGTAATTCACTTTCGAATGGTTCAGTGTCGGCCATTCGAGAGATTTTGTCCAAAACCATAGCCGCATCTCGTTCTCGATCGGGCGAACCAAATGGAATATTGAGTGTTTCCATAGCTCGAATAATGGTTGCTAATGATTGAATCGTATTTGAATAGACAACTTCGCGATACTGTTCGAAATCTTCTTTTGAATAACCATCCATGTGAATGATTTTCATTTGTTTTAGGATTGTTGATTTGCCAGATTCACCAGCACCTGAACGAAACACAAGTTAAAAGAACATTTTCTGTTTTTTTGGTTTACCGAGTAGAAGTAATTTGACGTCTTTAGCTGCTCGTTCGGCATCTTCTTTTAATTGTTTGTCAAGAGCTTTACTTCGTTCCATAGCTTCTCGTTCTTCTGAGCTCATACCAGATGCACAGAGACCCATTTTTGATGGAAGTAATTTCTTACGTAACTAAAAACAAAACGACAATCGTTTCACTTTGAGTGCAGTAGAACAACAAAAAAAGCTTTATGAAACAACAATGTTCCTATATTCTCTTAAGTTTCTTCTCGTTTTTGATCACAAGATGAGAAAAATATCTTCTACGATTATCTTTAATTAGTAAACGAACTTGTTTTTTAATAGACAACAAAAAGAAAAAAAAAACTTAGCCTCGTTATTCATCAGATAAATTTAATCTCAACTATCAGTTCGACAGAAAAACAACAACAACAACAAAAAAAAAACAGCGCGCGTTCTATATTTTTTTTCAACTGTCTAAATATGATTTGAGTGATATGTCAACCAAGAATACACAGAATTTTATCCATTTATGTTTTTTTTCCTTCTTCTCTTTTTCTATTCTTACCATATTAGTTATTTAGAATAGTTTTTTTTTCTGCGAATGGTGTAATTTTGAATGCAAGTGAAAAAGAGAAAATCATACGGTACATGAACATTCTCGCATAGTTAACTCATTTTCTTAAAATATTTCCTTTATACGTCTATCCAAGAGAATATTCCGCTTCTTTCCTTCTTCTTTTTTTCTCATAAAAACCGGCATTTTCTTTCCCTCTCTCTCTTTTTCCGCCTTCGTCTTCGTTTGCTTCTTTTTTTTGCATGTCGCTGGTGCGAGTTCTTGCTGCCGTTTCTTTTTTTCCTTTTCTTTTCTCTTCGATTATTTACTGACGGACGGATTCTACACTCGAATTTCTCTTCTCTAGAACTATTCCTCGCTCAGAATAAAAGAAAACAGGACTAGTAATACCATGGAAACAACAAACATTCATACTTATTATTATATCACTACTCAAATAAATAACTGAGAAGAACATTCTTTTAACAATCAAAAAAAGAAATAAGCAACTACTAATTTTTAATTTTTAATTTTTTTCTTGTCGCTGCTTGAATTCAATGGAAATCTAATTGATTGTTTTTGATGGGCAAAATAAAGAAACGAGAGAAGAAGAAAAGAATTGTGTCTATCGGGCACAGTCTCAAGTGGAATTGTGATTTGATTTCGAGAAAATGATCGCTACCTGGAAAAAGTAATAAATCTAATTGAAATAACTGTTTGAAGAATATTTGAAACAAATTGAATGTTGACTTTGATTAAGTTCTATTCAATTCTAAAAGAATTTTTATTCAACATAAATAAATAAATCAAAATATAAATAAATAATTCTTTGAGTTTTTACCCGAAGTTTGCCGAATAAGAAAAAAACATAATTTGCTATTTTGTATTTAATAAATTCAATCTAAAACAAAGCAAAGCTCAATTCTGTAGCAATAACTAAGCAATATATCGTTGGTACTATTTTTAATAAAGGAATGAAAAAAAAAGAAGAGAAAAAGAAAAGAAGAAAAGGGAATTACTACAGCTAGTATATGTTCGTTGCAATGGCAGAACTAATATTGTTGTTGTTGTTGTGTTGTGGGTCGTCGTTTACTCTATTCTATGCATTGCAAAGATAGGAAGAAAAGAAAAGCTTTCTCTCATGTTGCTAAGGCTTCTTCTTCTTCTTCTTCTTCTTCTTCTTTTTTTTACGGAAAAAATTTTTTTCTCTTTCGTGGTACTCCGCCAATAAGCAGCGCTTGTCTCTGAACTGCTCGTGTTCGCTCCTTTGCTCGTCGTAACTTTTTTTTTCTGTTCTTCTTCTTCTTCTTCTTGGTATGTAACAGAGTAGATAGTAGTAGTTCACACTCCTCGTCGATCGAATAACAGCTGCCGACGAGCTATCCTCTCTTTCTCTCTCTCTCTCTCGTTCTCTCGCAGACGTTTGTGGGTGCTGATGTCTCTCTGGATTTTTTCCTTCTCGTTTCTTCTTCTTCTTCTTCTTTTTCTTGTTCTTCGTTTTTTCCTTGTCAGTAAAAAGACGATGGCAAGCGGACGGTCGGTCGGGCAACAGCAGCAGCAGTCGCAGTAACACAACGATAGAATTTCTTCTTCATTAATGTGATTAGCTTGCTATTGCTCGACAGTGTGCCGTGTTCTCCACGACTACCATCATCGAACAGACATCGCATCCGAAGATAAAAAAAGACGATGGTGGTGTTGCCAAAGAGAATATCACTGACATCAATATTCAATAGAGAAAGAAAATAAAAGACGAAGAAGAACAAGAGAAAAATGACGATGAAACATGCATTTGTAGACAGACGCCTAGACAAGAAAGAAAATGCATCGGATGAGTCGAGAAGATGTCAAACTACAAAATGAATGCCAAAAGAAAATGAGAAACCAAAAACTTGATTATGCTTGCGTAGAGATTCTAATTGGCGAATAATAAAGAATAATATTAGAGATATAGAAGAATTACCGAAGCCTTCTCGACGATTATTCATATAGACGAAATAGCAATCCTTTTCCAACTCATTGCATCTAACATATTAAGATTTCATATATAGGTCATTGCTCATTAATGTTTCAACTTTCTTTTACAATTAAAAGGAAGTATCTCATGAGAAAAAAGTAAAAAAGTAAAAATAAAATCATTATTTACGACGTAATTATTATTATTTACGATACATTTTCGATAAAGATATTTATAAAAAAAAAAGAAAATCTATGAATATATATATATAGTGTGTGCGTGTGTGTAAATAGAACACAAATGAGAAAATTGTCTGATAAAGAAGGGCAGTATCAAACCTTGGCAAATAATTCAATGATGATTATTTTGAGAGAGCCAATCTCAAGGTTCCATACGTACATTATGAGAGTTAAAAGCAGCTGCTCTCTTTCCTATACGATACTCACTAAACAAGGAAAAAAAAAGAAACCTATTTATCAATATTTTCTTTTCGTCGTCTTCGTTTTTTTTTTGTATACTAAAAAAAAGCATAGATGTCATAATAATGTTACCCGAAGTATTCAATCTTAAATGTCACGATACCTTTAGAACGTTTAAGTAAAAAGAAATTTACTTCGATATTCTAAGATTTTTCTTTGAATAACATCGAGCTCGTTACAATGATTGACAGAAGTGTGATGAAGCCATTGAAATCAAACAGGTTGAAATCTCATAGTGTCTGATTGACCGAATTAGCTATTGTAGATCGATGTATCAGTTTGTTTTCAAGTGCGGAATTTTTTTATTTGAATAAATAAAGCGAAAAAAAAAGAGAAAAGAGAAAAAAAAGAAGAAGAAGAAGAAGAAAACCAGAAGATCGAAAGTTTGTTTTGTTTTTATCGTTGTCGAGTGGCTTTAACAACTTTCCATTTATTATTTTTGACTGGTTTAATGGCAAATTCATGAGTTGTATTGAGAAGATGCACCATGGTATCATATGCACGTCGTTTAGCATCATTTTTCTTTGAATCCCAAACGTACGCTAACATTAAATGACCATCCAGTAAAAGCGAAAAATACCATTGTTTTTTCGTTCCAATTTTTCGTTCACGAGCTGTTTCAGTAATTGAAATCAACGGAGGAATATTCAATATCGATGTTATACGAGAATATTCTTCGCCAACACGAATTCCATAGGAATAGAAACGATGTTGAAGTGTTCGAATTTGGGTGAAAAACGGACGTTGATCAACAGGTCGAGCACTTTCAATGGATCGATTTAGACAATTTGGAAAAGTTTAGTTAGAAAAAGTATTTACTTTGCCGCTTCATCATCATCGGTAACATCAGAAATAGCTCCTAATTGAGAAGCATGATCAAGTGGTGGTGGTCGTCGTTGACGTATATCATTTTGATAATCATCTATTCCATTTGTTGTCGATGGACTTAATGTTTCAACATTATTTGTTATTGGATTCTAATTAGCCGACAATTTATTCGTGTTTGTTTTATTAAATTTATGAAAAACAGATCTTACTGAAGCATATCGTTGATTAAAACGACTTTCATCAAGTCTCAATTGTTCTAAACTAGTCTAAACAAACGAATAAAAACGAAATTGTTAAACGAAATAAAAGTAAAGATTTGTACTGTTAAAGTATGAGACATTGTCGTTGATGATGATGATGACGATGGATATTGACGTGTCACCGCTGGGTGACTGACAGCTGGTGTTGATTCTAATGAACAATTCAAAAATCATTTTGTCTTTCTTCAGTTTTTTTTTGTCTTACGAATTGATGAGTTATTGGTGAATGTATTTGTTGAAACAGATTGAAAGATATCATTTAAATTTAATTGTTCGTTACAAAGCGATGAATCTACGGAGATTTCAAGGCCAATTTTTCGTTTGAATTCGATGGAAAAGAAAAGTAATTTTACTTTCAGATAACAACAATGGATCCCATTTATTATTGGTATTCTGTGTCAACGATGGAATAAGAAGACGACTGTCATTGATCGATGGAGGTTGAATAAACCGAGGTGGTGTACCAATCGATGGAGACATATCTTTACGAATTTTTCTTTTTTTTTTAAATAAACAATCGATGATTTTTGTTTTACTTTGATGTAAAATCAAATTGACATGATACATTTCACATTGTGCCACTGCAGAGATCATCGTTTTTTGCATATAAGTTGCAGCCAAATGACGAATGATTGCAGATTCATGTCTAGTTTCATTTGTTGAATAGAAAATTCTTTTTTTTTTGTTTTAAACGATGATTACTTAATAGTCACAATTATTTTCGATGATAATTTAACAACTGGAGATTCACATAAAAGTGTAACCATACACCGATATTGTTGACGAAGACATCGGATAAAATATCCCTAAAAACAATTTTCATTTCATTTATCGAATTGATTGAAATCGACAAATGTTACCAAATTTTCAAAGATATAATTCGGAACATTATATCCTTTGATACCATCGAACACGTATCCAGTTATGATCGTTGTTTCGTACTAATTCAATTCAATTCAGGTTTTGTTTTTATTCGAAAGTGAAATAAGGAAAAAGCCTACTCCTTGATCGTTGATACTCCAATTGCCTTGTCCACTATTGATTTCATCACATTCTCGTTCTCGAGATAAGAATGTTGTTACACATCGTTTAAATGCTTTACAAAAAAAAACAAACGGAAAACTAAACAAAACAATCGAGAAATCAATCGAACATTACTTTCAAAAGAAAACGCATCTTGAGTTGTAACATTTAAATGAAGTGGCCGTTTATGATCAATCAATTGTCGTAATTCGTTTGGAATATAAATTCCATCAAGACGAATTGATACCGCACAATGTTGATCAATCTGAACGAACCGATTTCGATTGAATTTCGTTTTGAATTCAAACTTACATAATCCAGTGCTTTGGCGGATAACAATTTGAATTTGTCCTTGTCCGACAGATGGTTAATATCGTACTGCAAACGAAAGAAAAACAAACAAAGTCAAATCGAATTCGAAATCAAATCAACTTACGTAATGAGTTTCTCTCAATGACATCGACGACGGAAGATCTCCGGATGTACGATGTGAGGAGTTAATTGAATGCATGACTAACAAAACAATTTTTTTTTAAAATAAAATTGAATTGTTTTTTTACTCTGATCGAGACTGGAATTGGTTTTCGCTGAAGATTTTGATCAAAAGTTCGTTTGGACTGAAGATCGAAGATCAAAGATGAATATGTTTCGCGTGAATAATCGCTGACAACTCCTCACCGCCGCTGGGGGTGATCGAGCGTCCAGTAGAAGGTAAAACCGACAAAAAAATAACGACGAGCCACACATCCAACGAAATATAGAAAACATACATAGAGAAAAAGAGAGATTATCTACCGTTAGATGAAAACGACCAGGCAATGTTAATGTACAAATGAGTCATCCGATGATGCATACACTGATTCGAGGCCAACTTTGATCTATTCGTTTCTATAGATTAGTTACATAGCACGAACGAACACAATCACATGGGTAACAAAACAAGTACATTTTTTGAAAATCGTACATGCGCCCCTATATGAACAGATGTTACACGAATAACAGTCAAATACAAATCAGTGAACGATTCGATTTTTGTCAAGTTGAACCTCAATTTTTGTTTATTCAAATGTTCAATTTCGTTCTTTGTTTTCTTGATTTTATTTAAAAGAGAAAAAAAAAGTCATTTAATAAAAATTATCTTCATTATTTTCAAAACAAATCATTCTCTTTTCTAACGAACTAAAATGAGAGATTTGAACGAACACATAGCCTTGGGTTCTTTTGACTTAATTTATTTCAAAATCTCTTCGAACAAACGGACGAATAAGTCATATTTATTTACTATCAGTTATTTGAATTGAACCACGACGTTTTCCTGTCGATGTCGATCGAGAGAGAGCAGCTAACATCGTTATTTTCGTTCCAAGACGTTTGAATGTCGGCGGTGGTGGTTTCACATTTAGTATTGGCATTTGTTGAATCGGAGGTGTTGAAATTTGAGGTGTTTGACCAGTGTAAACTTTGAAAGATGATTCTTTAGGTGTAATTGCTTTTGCTCGTAGATCGGGATCGAATAAACTAAAGATTTGATGAATATCTGATTTCGAATTTTCTCGTTGAAGAAAAAGTTGAGTTGTTGTTGTTGTTATTTGTGAAAGATTTGGTTGTTGCCGTTTGGGTATTTGAATTTTGGGATAACGTCGATGAATGTAACGAATCACTTGAAGTAAATCTTTGGCAAAAGAGTTCGAAGAAAATAATTTCAAAATCACTGAACGAATTTGTCCACTTCGATCTTGAATCGATTCGAGAAAATAATCTTCGAAAAAATTCTTATTCGATTGATGATTTTGCTCGAATAGACATGGAATTGTTTGATATAAACGAACACGAATACGAATCAATTGACGATTCGAACTACTCGGTCGATCACTAAATATAAAATATCAATCGATCGGCTTTACACAAAGCGAATTCATCGAAGTTTTTTTACCTTAGAGAATATTTTCGAATTCGATCTCGATTTGGAAAATCTTGATCAATGAAATCGAGAAGATTTTTGATTTGAATATAATCTTGAACAAATGGTGATGCTTCACTTCTCGTTAATAAACTTAAAACTAAATCATATCTTCCACAGAAACATGCTAAACAAATTCAAAATTGTTTTTGTTTTCTACAAAAAAAAAAAGAGAAAAATCAACCTAAAAGTAAAGGAGTAAATCCGAAAACATTTCTTTGATCAATATCAATTCCATATTGAATGAATTTGTCGATTAATTGTTCAAAAATCGCCGTCTGATTCGAAGCATAAATAATAGCATAATGAAGAATTGTATTTCCTTGTCGATCTTTGGCTTTGAAATCGAGATCCAACGAAATTTCATTGAAAAGATAATCGAATAATTGCAATCGTTGGTAACGAAGAGTGTACATCAGAAGATTACAACCGAATTCATCGGCGACATTCGCTGAATATTGTTGACGAGATGAAAATAATGTTTTGATTGTTTCACAAGAATATTCTTCGTTCGGATAAATACACAATTGAATAAGAATTGGCAGAGAATTTCCAGTTTTCGAATAATTTGAAGATGAATTCGATGATGAATTGGTACTTTTCGAAGTCGTACTACAAGACATTCGACGTCGTTGACTCTGAGAACTTGTTAATGGACGTAGACAGGGTAAATTCGGATTTATATCTGATAAATTCATGTTGTTCAAATCGAGAATCGTCTTATTTGTTCTTTGACGGTGAGAAGAAAGAAAACAAAAGTTATTTGATTGAAATTTTTTTTTCTTCTGAATGTTTGTCTTCGTTCGGTTTGTTGTCGACGAAAAGTGTACGTAGATGTTGAAGGAGAAAAAGAGATTTTTCAAGTGTTGATTAATTTTTAAATATGTCAATCTATTTACCAATACTTTCGATACATCCGAATGCAAATATGAAGCAAAGAAAAACCTATGCACATTGCAATGCATCTCTCTCTCTCTCTCAATCAAAAACAACGGGAGATTTCAAATCAATCAACGTTTTCTTTTTTTAGACAAAACACCTGACAAATTTCTCGTTATTTGTTTTACCTTGTGACTAGATCTGACTTTTTCCTCTGGTTCATGTTAAATACAATGTTTATTTAATGATCAAAGTAATTTCAATACATTGAAGAATGAATTTACCTCGAAGGCAGAGATTTTATGATTTCAAACTTCGAAAGAATCACATATAAAAATGTCTGTTTGTTTTTTTGAAAAATATTTAATCAATTCAAAGATATTAAAAAAATATTTCGACGTTTCAAATTGACTTCGAGCAAATAAATAACGACAACGGAACAAGGACAATCAATCAACCGATTGAAAATTTTTGATTTTATTGAAGAAAAAAAGAAAAAGAACTGAATTAATTTGAATTAATGATAATTATTATTCAAAAACAAAGATATTCTTTCGCTGAAATTGGGTTAGAATTAAAATCGAACACACAGAAAAAGGAAATTTGATTAGATTGAAACATTTGTCTCTGTTGATCAATTTCGAAAGAGAAAACGAATTTCTCAATTGATAATTTCAACATAATTCGACGGGAGTAAACCACTTGCTCCTGTTTTTGGATTCGTTCCCATCATCCATCCATCATCAACTTGTTCACAATTAACTAATGTATCACCTTCGCCAAAACTTAATTCATCAGCTTCAGCTGCTGCATAATCATACAATGCACGAGCTGTCAACTAAAATCAAGATCAAATTCAGTATTTAAACATCGAAAAATTCAATTTCGAACTTTGTTAGATGATTGTTGAGTTTCAACTGGTGGATCATCATTTGTTACTGGAGGTTCATTTGGAACTTCTTGAGTTGATTTTCTTTGTTCGGATTCCGGTTTAAGATTTGTTTGAAATAATCCTGATTTACTTATTTGATGTTCTAAATTTAACAGTCAAAGAAAAATATTTGAATATTTGCTCGTCAGAATGAAAAATAGATAAACAGAAAAGATAAGCAAAGAGTAAAAATGTAATCTTATCTAATTTCGCCGAATTCTTTTCGTCTCTTTACCGTCTTCAAAGATATTTTCATATTTTATACGAGCACAAAAAAGAGACAAAACGAAATGAGATATTTGAAAATGATGACACAATAAACGTACTATTCACATTTGAAGCTGGTTCATAACCACGAGACAATGAACCACGGTTACCATTCAATGGATCATAATCAGCCACTGAAATAAAAAAAAACAGTTTTTTTTTCAATTTAAGAAGAAGAAAAAAGGAAATTTACATTGACCAACGGCTGATACAGATGAAGAAGGAGTTGTCTTGCCACTGGTATTGTTATTATCATTACTGCTGCTATCTGCAGTTGATGGAGGTTGAGAATCTATGAAAGAGACATAGGAAAAAAAACGAACGTTAACTTTGAATAGAAACCTGAATCGACAACATTTGAAAGACTTTCTTTTCTTTTGCTTGTATATTCCGCTTGGCTGACATTTTTTTGTTGTTCTTTTGCTCGTTGAGTTGCTGGATCATCGGCAATCGCTGTAAATTTACCTTTATTTTCATTAAAATCTTTATGATATTTCGCCTGAAAAACAAAACGCAACACAAACATTTCCAAATCGAAATCTTCGTGATTTACATTGCTTTGAACATCAGTCAATTGTCGAATACGTTGCAATTCAGGATTATCAGCAACAGCTGTTGATTTCAATTGTGGATAATGTCTAACAAATAAATTGGTGTTTTTCTTACATTTTTCGATCTTCTTCATTGAAAGTAAAACTTACACATTACAATACGGTTGTTTTTCGTAACCTTTGACAGATTTAATATTGAGAGTTGTACTACAAACCGTACATTTCAAACAACCTTTATGCCAAGACTAAAATCAATGTTTGCATTTTAGAAAAAGAAAACTAATTGCTTTTATCGATCTAAGAGATGAAAAGTTGAATATCATGCAGTTTTTTAAAAATAAAATCAACGAAAGTTTGACTTTCGATGCACACACACACAGAAGAAGGATAATTCTAAATGAGTGAGGTGGATGCAATTACCTTTGCTGTTGTTTTTAGTAGCAAAAATGAAGATAAATGAACACTGAGAGTGTGCTTATTTTAGTCAAATGATTTGTTTTGATTTACCTTGTCAAGACAAATGATTTCTTCAACGGGATAAACTGTTTTTTCGCATTTGCCACACTTTTTCGGACCTGATGACATACTTTGTTTCGATTTTGAAGATAAAAAAAATAAAATAAATAGCTTCTAAATAAGCACACAAATAGATAAATATTTTTCACTTGTTTTTATTTCAAATTCTTCTCGTTAAAGATTACAAATGAGCCAATAAAAAAACGGAATCTATTTTCATATTTTTCTCTCTACTAAATATTTATTCAATTTGTTCAAATATGAAAAAGGAAGACAACTATTGAAAAAACAATCCATCCAACACATCGATTCGTTTCGACACTCGTTTATTGGTTGCTGATTTAGCCAATAAACTTTTCTCCGATTTTCATTCATTCCTTCGCATTCTTTTTCGAGATCTCAAAAGTTTTGATGTTTTCCCAATTGATCAAAAGATTCAGCTGTAATCTTCGTCAACGTCAGTTCTCAACGAAATTTTCGTATCGTAAAAATTTAGTCAATGAACTGTCGAATAAAAGTTTGATCGATCGAGAAGTTTCTCTTCACGGATGGTTACAACATAGTCGGCTGAATTCATTTGGTGTTCTCCGAGATCATTCAGGTTTAGTTCAATTTATTCTTCCACCATCAATGAAACAACAACGACAGATTCTCAAAACAACACCAGTGGAATCGTGCATTCATATCAAAGGAATACTCAAGCAGAGACCCGAAAGAGATATTAATAAGGAAATGAATTTAGGACATTTGGAAGTAAATTGACAAGAAAACAAAGAAAAAAAAAACGAAATATTGAATTTGTAGATTCATGTGACAGAATTTGAAGTATTGAATTCATGTTTACCAATGTTACCGGTTGCTTTATCGAAATTTCATGAATCCGGAGAATATACTCGTTTGATGTATCGATATTTAGATTTTCGTCGAAATGAAATGCAAGAACGTCTTCGTTTTCGTTCGTCATTCGTTGCCAAAGTTCGCGAGTTTCTTTTGCAACATTCATTTGTTGACGTTGAAACTCCGTCATTATTTCGACGAACACCAGGTGGTGCCCGTGAATTTCTCGTTCCAACTCATTTAGAAAACGGAGGTCTCTTCTACGCATTAACTCAAAGTCCACAACAATTCAAACAACTTCTTATGATCGGCGGTTTCGATCGATATTTTCAAATTGCCAAATGTTTTCGAGACGAAACAGGTTCGTCGATTTGCATCCTTCGATTTATTTTTGTTAAACATTTGATTTGAATTGAAGGTCGTTCGGATCGACAACCTGAATTTACTCAAATCGATTTAGAATTGAGTTTCGTTTCACGTGAACATATCTTTTCTCTCATCGAACAACTGTTAACCGCCTGTTGGCCGCATCAATTATCGAATATTCCGTTTCCTCGTTTGACTTACAAAGAATGTATGTCGCGTTACGGATCGGATAAACCAGATACACGTTTTGGACTTGAAATCGAACACAATTCTTCTTCGTCTCAACTTTCGATTACAAGTCCAATTGTTCTCCGTGATGTGACGAGTTTAGTTGACGACGAAATTCAATTCGATTCTCAACAAAATAAATTTATTTTCAACACGAAAATCGACGACGAAGAATCGTTGCTAAAAATGGGTCGATTTCGTTTGCAATTAGCGGATTATCTCGAAAAAGAACATAAAATCGAATTGAGAAAAAAAGATCAATGGAATTTCCTCTGGGTTATTGATTTTCCTTTATTTACCCCAATGACTGACGATCGAACAAAATTCGAAACAACTCATCATCCATTTACTGCTCCCATCGACGAGCATTTGCCATTGCTTTCCTCGCCTCAACATTGGTCGAAAATCACCGGTCAACATTATGATCTCGTTCTAAACGGTTCCGAAGTTGGCGGTGGATCAATTCGAATTCATAATTCAACTTTACAACGATATATTCTCAATGATATTCTTCATTTGCATGTCGAACATTTAGAACATTTGCTCAAAGCGTTGGAATACGGTGCACCGCCTCACGGTGGAATTGCACTTGGATTGGATCGATTACTGGCGATTGTTTTGCAAACTGAACATATTCGAGATGTGATCGCTTTTCCTAAGGCAAGTAGTAATGGCAAAGATTTAATGGCACAAGCACCAAGTGCTGTTGAACAATCAGAATTAGATTATTATTTTTTAAATATTAACAAAAAAACCGTTTCATAGGAAAGTTTTCTTTGTTGTTAGATCATTTATTTGTAATAAAAAAAAAAAAAGAAAAGTTTACTGAAGTAGCCGACGCGATCGAATAAGTGAAGGAAATGCGACCATTCTTGGCGTACTTGATCGTTGCAGAAGATGCATCCAATTCTTTTTGATTTGCTGTTTTTTCTTCTGCAATTCATCGATATTAATTTCATTTCCCTGAGATAATCGTGTCGAAAGAAAAACATTCGATCCAAAACCAAATCGTGGAAAATAGTAAACAGACGATGACGATTTCTGATTAACTCCGTTGGATTTTATTGGAATTCCAAATAAGCAATGAACTAATTGCAAATCAACGAATATCAATAAAATCAAATAGAAATGAGCAATTCGTGTGAACATGCTTTGAATACAAGTAGAAATCAGACGAATGATATTATTTCAAATGAAGAAATTAAATTTCCGTTGAGATTGTTGATAAAAATAGATGAAAAGAGAATGATACTTCAAGTTGGCTGCAAAAAGAAAATTGTTGTTTTCGATAAAATGAGAGTTTTGATTCTTATTTTCCCATGAATAAATTCACATACATTTTTTTGTTCGAAGTATCTCGTGATGAAATTATTTCCAACGAGAAAGAAGAGAAAACATGACTTTTACAATTTCAACAACTCTACCAGCAGTGCATTTATTTATTTTTTATGATTCTTCATTTCTTAAATTATGAAGTCATAAATTAAATATTAACACAAGCAAAGAAAAACTCACGTTACACATTAAATATTTAATGTATATGTGAACTTCCCCTATCTGACCTAGTTCATATTTTGTGTTCATTGTAAATGATGCAATTCGTATTGATTTATTTGTTTATTTATTTATCGAAAAGCGAACAAGAAGATGACATGCAAAGAAATGTTATTGTTCGTTGTTGGCTCGACGTGTTCGAATGAGAGCAGGAAATGCGATCGTATAAGGCGAATGCGATCGTTCGAAGAGTTGAGCCCATTTCTTTTTAATTTGTCGTTTTTTGAAGAACAACGTGTTACCATCGAAAGAATCATCGTAATACGGACGATTGGTTAACAAATAACTTGGATCAACAGCATATCGTTCGAAATAAGCTGGAAGAGATCGTTTGTGTTCATCGGTTGACGTTGATCGAACTTTGCAAACGAAACTAAGTTGTAAGAGAATCACGAGCAGCAAATAGATATTGAATTGCATCGACATTTGACTTTTGATTCAAATTTTTGTTTGAATGAAGACATCAGTTGATATTTATACGCGTATCCGAGAGAGAGAGAGAGAGAGAGAGAAAGATTCTCATTTCCGATCTATTTAGTCACTTGAACTTGATTGAGAGAAATTTATCAGTGTCAAAAGATTTACGTGGGTTAACAAAAGAAATTCTCTTTCAATTAATAAAATAAAAAAAGACAAACTAAACATTTTTTTCATGATAAAATAGTTTGTCCATATTTCTAACTGCAAATTTTTCATATTCAGCGTCTTTTCCCGTATATAAACACATTAATAAAGGCATGAAGATTTTGAAATCAGGTGTATCGATGATCTTGAGAGCGAAATCTTTTCTTGATAAATGTTTATTTTCTTGATGAAACGTTTCGATCGATTTAACCATTTGATTGTAAATCGGTTGAATTCTCTCTTCAGTCTCTCGAATTGTATTTAAAATCGACGGATCATCGACAAATAACGCTCTTAAATTATCGGTTTGTTGCAAAATGACAGCTTGTCGAATATATTCATTTGAGCAAAGAGTAAATTTAGTTCGATGAAGTAAAAGATATTTCTCATTTTTAATTTTAACAAAATAAGATTGATTTTGTGGATTGATGATTTGCACGACATAACCTTCGCCTTCAGCTTCTTTTTTAATATCTTCAACGATTTGTTGTTGATCCGTTGGTTGAGAAAAGAGTTTAAATGAAACTAAATTTTCAATCATCATTGGAAAATGATTTTCTTGAAGAAACGAAAGAAGTTCATCGCCAACTAACGTTTTTCCAGTTGAATGAGAGCGAATTGAAAGAACACGTAATTGCGCATTTGAATATCGGACAACGATGATATTTGTTGGTGATGTATACTCGAAATTAACTGTGTAATCTAAACGAACGAGTCGATCGATTTCATCTCGATATAAATCTGTTAGAAGTGCCATTGATTCTGTTGCTTGATCGGAGGTTAACGACGTTTTTGATTTTAATCGAAGAATTTGTTGATTTTCATCGATTCGATGTAAATAAGTCGAAATCAATGAACCATCGAGTTTCTCCATTTGAAGATAAAATTGACCTAACGGATGAATATTCAATCCATTTCCTTCTTCGTAATTAAAGAATTTCTCAGGTGGAAGACTAACAAGTCGAATATTTGTCTCGGATGTAATGTCAAACATCGTTCCACGACAATTTAATCCCGATGGATATCGATGAAATTGTTCATATGTACAAAGATGATAACTAAATACTCGATATTTAATTGAATCTAACACAAGATCTTTGAAATAAAATCCATCACATTGCGAACAAAGTGAAAGTAAATCACTGTATAAATTCTCCATCGAGATACAAACACACACACACACACGCAGATTTGAATCTGTTTTATTTGTTTCTCTCTTTTATATTCAGATAAGACGAAACCATTGATGCAAAATTACAATAAATATGACATCAGAATAATATTTTCATTTCATCATTGGTTATGATGTCATTCCTTTGCCTGCTGCTTCTCACGATGACTCATCACGCCTTTACGGCAATAGGAATTTTAAAACATATTTCGAAAAAAAGACATTTATTAATCCGCAATAAAAAATAAATAATTTGAAAGGAAATATCTAATTGTATTCAATAAATAGATAAGTTTATGAAATGAATGTTTTTTTTTGTTTTCGTGTTAATTTATCGATGTGATGTCATATGACGAGTTAAATGATGTCGCTCTCGAAATGTTTCATAACAAATATGACAAATCAAATTCATTGATGTCGACGAATTGTTTAGAATTTTTCTTGGTGTTAAATCTTGATTGAAATGCTGTTGTTGCTGTTGTTGTGGTTGTGGTTGATGATGATGATGATGACGTCGTGTTGCATGATGAACACGAATATGATGAACTAATTCACTTGTAAGACGAAATTGAATTGAACATTTAGCACACCAATTCGATGCATTGGCTAGAGCTGCTGTCGATGTTGACGATTGAGATAGATGATGAATTGCCATTAACCAGGGATTAACAGATGCTGCTGATGATGTTGAATGACTTATTGGAGAGATCTTTCGAGATTCGTTGTTTATTTGAAGAACATTGGCGATACCGAATGGTAATGATTCCGATTCATTGCAAATTTCTTCTAAAATAAATCAAATTCAATGTTAATTTTAACAAAAAATCTATTGATTAACCTTGTTTTCTTTTCTTATTTGAATTTCGTTGACAATCATTTTTGTTACTGTTGTTGTTCATAGTTGGTTTTCATGAATCAACACGATGGATGTTGTTAATCTAGTCAATCTGCGTCGTCTCTTTTTCTCTCTCAGTTTGTGATTGATAAAATACGCTTCTGTTGCTATTTGTACTACTGATGCGTAAAAACACAGTTCGACTTGCTCAATAAATCGTTTAAGATGAAGAGAAGAAAAAAGAACGAAGGAATAAAAAAAATGTGTCTTCTCTCTGTTTCTTTATCGCCTTTTCCCCAAAGAACTCATCAGCAATGTTGATGATGATGATGATGATGATTGCAACAGTCCGTTTACTAATCTGTTCTTTTTCTCGTTCACTCAACTTTAATAAAATCATTTACGAGAGGAAAAGAACAGAGAGACAATTCCCTGTCGTCGATTGCAAGAGCAATCACATGAGAATAATTAATAAACACACACACACACACACATAACAATCAGATTTTTGCTAAGACTAAAAGACGGCATATGATTGAACTGATCAATCATTTTGCATAGATTCTTTTGCAATAAATCATCATTGGGGATTTCGATTTTCGATATGAACAACTTTGTCAATGTCAAATTATTTTATATACAAATATTGTATCGCGATTTCTTTCTTCTTCTTTTTTTTTAATTAACAAAATATATCAAGCAAAAAGAAAATGACCAGAGAAATATGAAAAAGTTGTTTGTAAATCTAAGAAAAGTCATTTTTGATCTTTCAATAGAAATCCGACATATCTTTTTCGTTTCTTCGTTTTATTGAACAAATAAATAAACAAGAAAAAGTTAACATGATATTTGTATTTGTTTATGAAGACGTTTAATTGTAAAAGGTAAAGATTGATTTTTAAAATGAATTAAATAATCAATATCTTGAATCATTTCATCATTAAATGTCAAAATACAAATTGTACATTTAGTTCCCCATCCACGTGTTCTTAAAAATATAATTTTATCAATAAAACTTTCAATACTAATATTGATTAATTTCCCAATTTGAAAATATTTTAAGAATTTCCAATAGAAAAATAATGATTGAAGATGTTCAATAGAATGAAATTCTTGAAAAATAACTGATGTAATTTGTGAATTACGGTTAGGTGAAAAATATTGGCATCCAGGTAGCGTCAGTATATGCCAAGTAAACTCATCTTGTTGTAATGAATAAATATTTAATGTTGAACAATCGTGGAAAAGTTCTTGAGCATGTAACAATAGAATAAATAAAGTATATTTGATTTGAAAATTTAAATGATGAATACGAATATGAGATGAAATAGCTTCCATGTCATCTCTAATTATATGTACATCGATTCGATCGAAATTCTTGAAAGTTAATGATGAATGTTGATGAAAATTTGCTGATTTTCTGAAAAAGAAATTGAAATTATTTTGCTTGAAAATAAATCAATCAATTTACCCAGAAGGATGAACATGAAAATCGACCGATTCTCTATCAATGATTATCTCAAAGCACCACTTTCGTTCGATCCAAAATGGCGACGAAAATCCATTGAGTTGAGAATATAATTGATCATATTCAGATCGTTTTTTCGAATGGGAATATTTTAAATAAAATTTTTCTAATCGTGGATAAGAATTCATGATGAAATTCTGCCATTGATGAGCATTAACGAATTTCAAATCACTTGAATAATGAACAGATAAAATTTGTAAATTTGAATCACGTATCAATGATGACAATTGAACATTTTTGTTGAGAATTTCTTTTAAATCATACAAATAAAATTGAGTTTTATCTAGAATTGTCGTTGAATAAATCAATTGTTGAAATCGATAATTTAAATTTGAAAATATTTTCATAATTTCATAACCATTTAAATATTCGAATAAATCAAAAAATATTTCATTCGATAAATCTTCTAAATGCGTTACTTTTCAAGAGTTTGAATTAGATTTATGTTTATTGAATAAATTATCACTTACTTTGTAATTTATCAACGAACATTTTTTCTTCAAATTCATTTATTTGAAACATCGTTGTGACACCTGTTCTCGAATTAAATTACGTGACTTGCACAAGAAGTATTTATCCTAGGAATAAACAATGGACAAGATGAGAGACTATGCCAAGGACAGAAAGGTCATTTAATGACAATTATCTAATCGGACGACTGAATAAAATAAAATGTTCTTTTACACTGTCATATGCCGCAGATTAGCGTACATGGAATCATTTTGTTGGATGTCGTTAACACTGAATCGAAAAATGTCTGACAGTTTTAAAGAGCTTAATTATTATTACCAGTTGCAATGACTCTAATGATACTCATTTAGATATAGAATACTGTGGAAACAGATCGATGGATATTCGAAGTGAATCAATAAATTAATCACTAAATCTTGTCAATATTGCGATTCATTTGTCATTGATCAGAAATGAAAAAGATTTCATCAAAATAAATATTGAACAAGGAATTCTACGAACATATTGACATAAATTTATTGAAAAAAGTCATGAAATTGAACAAAAAATTTCTAGTTCCATTAAATTTCGAAACGATCATGTTTTCATTGAATTGTAAATGAAGTTTGAATTAAATTTTCGTTTTCAATTATTGATTGTAATTGTTCTTGTTCATCATATTCAGCATTACAATTAAATAAAGATAAATTTTTAACATAAATAGAATTAGTTTCTTTAATTGTTAATAATAAAAACCGAACAGCTAATTTTGGATCCATTTTTCTAATGTTGCCTAATGTGACTTTTCGTAGCGAAGAAAATTTCTGTAAAACTGGAATCAGTTGTTGGAAATCCGAAATTTGATCGATGATTAAATGAATAACACTATCGTTTATTTTGATAGGCTTCGGAAGGATGCGTTCAATTCCAGAAAGAACCGCACCATTATAAAGATGAGAATTGATAAGATTGAGGAAACGAAGCTTTGTTAAACAGTCCAAGGTCTTCATCAACAGATTACCAGATATTTTGTCACAACAAACTTCAAGATAAGCAACTTGAGTACTGTTGAGGAAAAATCGAAGTCTTTCTTGTGGAAACGAACTGAGAATGGTCAATGAAATAAATGGAACATTAACATTTTCACAAAATTGATTAACAATATCTTCTCGGTAATTAATCGATCTTTCACTACAAAAAAAACAGATCGAGTATAAAACAAGTTTTTCTAAGAAATATTTTACTTTTTTTTAGATGACTTTCAGCGTATCTTTCGAGCCGAACGATATTGTAGGTGGTGCTTTTTCCTGGCCTAAATCCAGCTTGGCGTTGTGGTAATAGATTGCGTCGTTCTATTTACAACATAAGTCTTTGTTTGATAATTTTCTCCAGAAGTTTGCCTAAGCAGCTTAGGAGACTTATCGGCCGATAGCTAGACGGGTGTTCTTTGTCTATAAATATTTTACTTGAATGCTGATAAACGATATATCAGATAGTAATCTTCTACGAAAAGTTGAGAGAACCACTTTTTATTAATCCAATGTGACAATGCATGATGACCATTTGTAAAATAATCAAAAGTAGTCTTTGAACCACCTATATAAAAACTGAAATCTAGATGCTTGAGATCGATTATATGCTCTAATATTAATTCTTTCCATTTGTCGTTATTTAAATAATTGATATCGAAATCGTCGGTTTTTATAGACATTATCTCGAGTTGACAACAACATTTGCGAACAAATATTTCAAATCGATCGAACGAAATATTATTTAAATTGATGTACAAATATTTCAATTTAACTAAATTCACCATCGTATCGAATTGAATATTTTCGTATGAGTCAGGATGAAACACATTCGAACAACGCAAACAAGATAAATAAGGTGCATACGAAAGTATACCCAGGACGAAAAATCCGACTGTCGGATCCCGTCGGATTCACCATGGAAAAT
>ERZ778019.1233-NODE-1233-length-36856-cov-12.743023_pt1 | contig 36856 bp, 39 predicted proteins | sample MGYA00375749_ERZ778019 | MGnify/ENA primary metagenome ERZ778019 (study PRJEB29350, sample SAMN05389821) | bioreactor metagenome | isolation source: Ammonium sulfate bioreactor | place: South Africa: University of Cape Town | collected 2014-03-17 ... | reverse complement strand
TATGTTTGTATATCGATGGTTGGTTAAATGTTTGTGTTGCTATTGAACGAACTGTCAATGTATTCAACGGAGTTACTTTTGACAAAACACTAAGTAAACGTATTGCTCGATGGATGATTTTCATTTTACCAATTTTAATCATGACGAATCTTATTCATGAACCTTTACATCATCAATTAATCGAATATACAAATAAAAAATACAAGTTTAAAGATCAGAATTTAACTCTATCTGAAGATGCTGAATATGAAATCGAACATCATGTAATGTGTGTTACTCGTTATTCAAATTCGGTTCAAATCTACAATACAATCAGTTTATTTGTTCATCTTCTCGTTCCATTTGTTGCAAATATTTGTTCTGCTTTGTTGATCATTGTTGGCACAGCTCGACAACGGTCAGCAGCGCGAAAGAAACAACTTTTCAAAGAACATCTGATTGAACAAATGAAAGAACACAAACAATTATTAATCAGTCCGTTGATTCTTTTTCTCTTGGCTTTGCCTCGCTTGATAATTTCCTTACTGTCGGGATGTGTTGATCCATCTCGAAATCCTTGGCTATATCTTTCTCCTTATTTCATTTCGTTTACACCGCCAATGCTTATCTTTACAGTTTATGTTCTACCTTCAGAACTCTATACAAAATCATTCAAAGAATCGATGACACGCTGTCGACGACGATTTCACTAATAAATAAGAATTCGATCGATTTCTTTCGAAATTAATTGTTTTCCATCAGCTAAGACCGATTTTTTCCGCGAAAAAAAAACACGATGTGCGAAGCCGTAGTAGAAGGCACACTGAGTCTCTTATTACGAGGGAGAGGGGGGGGGATTTATATCTCATTTCAATGTTTTGCTTTTGTTATTTGATCTTCCATTCATTCATTGATTTGACTACATCGAGGTCATGTCGATTTCAATTCGATTTTTGTTTTTCTTCTGTCTTATTTCGATCGGTCAAACATTCTTGTTTAAATCTCGAAAAACATCGGTTAAAATCGGTTCATTTAATCTACGTCGGTATTCTATATCAAAAGCTACGTCATCTCCAACGGCCAATGCAAATATTGCCAAAATTCTCCAACGATACGATCTTGTTTTTCTTCAAGAAATCATCGATTCATCGTCTGATAATCGTGTTATCAATCAACTTCTCGCTCATCTTCAAAAACAATCTCGTTCAAACAAATACGAATCTGTTGTTTCACCACAACTCGGTCGAACTTCGTACAGAGAACGTTTAGTTTTTCTTCATCGAACGAAATCTTCGAAAATTCAACTTCTCTCATCGTATGTTTACAATGGATCGGTTAGCAAAGAATTCGAACGACCACCATTTATTCTTCATATTAAATTATCATCATTCGGTCCGATTATTCTCGTTGGTGTTCATTTAAAACCTGAGAATGTTGAAAAAGAATTTCGTGCTCTACGCACCGTTATCGATCAATTCAAAGACCAATCATCAGTCATTGTATTAGGAGATTTTAATGCTGATTGTTCGTATTTGAATAATAAGAAGAAGAACGATTTACGTCAAAATGTTTTTCACGATTTTCAATGGTTAATCGACGATAAAACCGAAACGAATCTACTTCAATCGTGTTCCTACGATCGAATTTTAGTTTCCAATGGACTTAGTCAACGAAAAAAAATCAATTGGAAAGCGAACAGCAATAACACATTTCCATTCGATAAGAAATTTCACTTAACAAAAGAAGCTGCTTGGAATATAAGCGATCATTATCCAGTCGAAGTCGATATTTATTAAATGAAAGAAAGAAAAAGAACTGAAGGAAATGATACTGTTTGTTTTTTGTTTTCTCAGTAAAATAAAAGAATAAAATTTAATTATTTTCATTGTGAATTTCCGATCGAACGAGTTCTGCCGTAGAACTTGAACTAGTCGGACGTTTTTCTGTTGTTTTCAGCTGATCTTGCAATTGTTTCGTCCAACTGACCATTGTATCAGCTGGATTTCTGGGTTTTGTCATCGAATTTTTGTCTTCAACAAGATCGACAGCATAGACGCGTTTCTCATCGATATATTTTTCCTTTTGTTTGGCCAAAACTGCAGTTGCAAACGATTGAATCAACACATTACTCGGTGTAGTACGTTGATCAGGCGTTTGACTCGGAATATACTGCGAATTCGCCGGTGTTTCGCTTAGAATTTGATCAGGATTCCAAATTGTATTCATAACATGATAGTTAACACCGCGCGATGATGAACCAGGTAGAATAATCTGTTTTGTTGTGATTGATGGATCACCTGCAAGAGTCTCGGAGAGACGCCGATTATTTACATTGATATTTTCTTCGATCTCATCGTCATCGTCTCCACAACATTTGAGTTTGAACCATGGACAACCGATAGTTGCGCCGATTTCATCCCAAGGTAAATCTGAGAGAGTTAACAGAACAACTAAACTGCAAACGACACCGAAAACCGACCAAAATGCAGCTGAACGTTGACTTTGCGTTGGATCGTCGTTAGCTAAACAAATGAATCAATAAAAAAACACGAATTTAACGGTGTTTTTCTACGCCTACGTCTTTCACAATTTGGCCCATTGAAAAATATTCGTGAACAATCGCATGTGTAGTTATTCAATTGATCATTACAAATGCCACCATGTTGACATGGCGATGACAGGCATTCGTCGATTTGTTGATCGCAAGTTGTTCCGGTAAAACCCGGCGCACAAACGCACAATTCTCGTCCGACATTTAAATAACATTTTGCATTATTTTTACACGAATTATTCGTCGAACATGGCTCTAACAAATCGAAGTTTTCTTTCGATTACAAAGAAAAACAAAACGACATTTTACCTTGATATTCACAAATAAAATGCGAGATTTTATTGCTCATTTCATCGACTATTTGATAGGTTTTTTGTGTTGAACTGTAAATCATTCGATAGTTCGAACCATTTCCATCAAAAACTCGATCCGATGCATTGAAATACCAAGTTATCGGTTGATCTGACCAATTCCATGTCGACGACGATGTCATACCATCTGTCCAAAACTCACTTTCAATTCCCCAAGCTAAACATTCATTTAAACAACAACAAAAAAACACTCGAATTCCAATGATAAATACCTTTCATCCAGTAAATCAGCGATGTTGTTTCAATGGCTGATTCGAGCGCAAGTAAATGCGTGATAAAACCTGTCTGATTTGCTGAAATCGATGTCGATTCATTGGCACAATACTGTCGAGCATGTGGCCAAGTCATATTCGAACCATTGTTGATCTTATAACAACCATTTAAGATGAGATTATACGATGATGGACAAGTTATTGTTTGACTCGACGGAAAGCAAAGCACAACGAGTAGAAGAAGCTAAACAATCGAATGAGAGAGAGAGATTAGCTTAGTTAATTAAGTAAACGTCTTACAAAGAATGACATTAGTTAGAATATTAAAAAGAATAAAAAACAGAAGCTATTGTTCGAAGGTATTTGTCGTCCCTTGTTGACGATGTGTGTGCGCACGTTCTAAGACTCAACGGAAATGAATAATAATGAAAAAGTTCTGTGTATGTGAATTTCTTCTCGTTATTCTTTCTTTTCTTTTGTGAGCACTCGAGTAGTGAGAAAAGAAAATGTTATTTTCCGTCTCGAAATCGATTTTCTATTGGCGTGCATTTAATCAAACTAATGACTGCGAAGAAAACTATTTCTTTTTGCTTCGTCGTGAACTTTACTTAAAACATAATTAGTTTTTTTTATTCTTCAAAAGTGTGAGAGTCTTTTTGATGAATATCACGTAGCAAAAATATTCTTCGGTTAACAATAAATGATTAGAATGAATTTTTTATTTTATTTGTTTTGCTGTTGAAGTTCTAACATTTGATAAATATATATTTAAAAAAAAAGAAAAAGAACGAGACTAAAAAACGTTTATTTTTGTGCTATTGAAACTCCTTTAAAACCAGTTTTTTGTGTCATATTGATTTTATCACCCCTGAGAAAAAAAAAGCAAAATGAGAATTTTCAAAATCCAAAAGACAAAAACAAAAATATCGAACTCACATCGATAAAGCCATGCCTTGACTTTTAGCTCGAATACGAATATGTCCGGTCACAGGAGCATCAGCATGTACAGCTGATTTTTCAATACTAACATTGGCTAAAACATCTTCGCCAAAGATCGATTTCGCATAGAGATTCGCTGCCATAAAACCACAATCTCCTAGAAGTGCTTTCTCCGGCGTTAAACAACGCATATTTGTCGATTTCAAAAGATACGTCAAATATAAATGAAGATCTCGAATCGTTGTATTAACAACAATTTTATTCTCCCATTCGAATTCGATCCACATTTGACGAAATTCGTTATCTGTACATGAATTTGCAACAATATAATCCATAATGTCAATATGAATATCATTGAGAACAACAACATTTCGATCGGATTGCGAACCCGTAACATCATAAACGATATTACCGAAGATAATTCCGTTTTCTGTCGATGTGACTTTGATATTCGCTTTGATATTGGTGAAATCATGTGGAGCCATGGTGATCGATGGAGGTTTTTCGACTAATTTCAAATCACCAAGTGTGGCTAATTCGAGGGTTAGATTTTGTAAAGTGTCCGATGTTTGATTAACTAAAAACAAAACACAAAAATTTTCGAAAACTATAAAATAAAATGTTTACCAATGAGAACATCGAGCACGATGTCATATTGATTCACATTGACATAAGCTTCGGCATAGACTGGATCGCTGAAACCTGTCAATTGCGTGACTTTGCTGAGTTTCGATGAACTGAAAATATCTTCATTTTGTTTGCCAACAGTTCCAATGGCTTGTTTAAGCGTTAAATCGAGAATATCTTCTTTCTCATCGAATTCATTCGATGCTAATAATTGTGTAAATCGAATTGGATCATCAGGCTCGATCGTTGTTGTTTTGCCTTTGGCTAATTTCTTCTCGATTTCCTTTTGTTCCTGAGCTTTGATCGTCAACATATCGGCAAGTGCCAATCGACAATCTTGTCCAAAGATTTGAAACGTCACTGGCAAACGTTCGTTTAACAATCTCACGCACATCAACATTCGATCGTGATCATCTTCATTCATCGGTTTCGATGGTAGATTCGTTCGGCCTAAATGCAAGATGCTCGCAATGATAAACATCGCTTCGGCACAGAAACGATTCTGTCTCGCCGAGTCATCTTCGAGTTCGAAATAACGAATAACTAATTTGCAAAGTGATGTTGCCAAAGCAGCACCGATGAAGAAATCTCCGTCTAATAAAAATGTTCGTAGAGACGCTTGACGTGCTCGATCACTGCCGAGACCATTCAACGCTTTTTTCTCGTTTTGGTTGCCCGAAACGAACGCACTTTGAGTGGCGTAGGTGCCGTCAGCTGTAACTAAACGTTGAACCGGCGCTGACATCGAAGTGTCTTGTTCGTCTTTGGTTTCGCCTGTTGATCGACGGATTTCATCGTCGACAATCGGCAAATCACCGAGCGATTGTCGGATAAACGTCATGACATTTTGAATATCTTCGATTGACGAACAATATTCGCCGAGAAGCCAAAGCGTGGCACGAAGAACTTTGACGGATTTAATTTGCGCGCAAATATCGAGCAAACGCTGAACGATGAGATCTTTGAGATTGGAAAATTTCTGAATAACATCACGAATAAAAACGAGAACGTCGAGGGCGGCGAGTTCGTTCTTATCGGCAAGGAATTCAATCAAAACTGGAATGATCGTATTGGCAACATCGGGGAATTTCATTGTGCATTGATGCAATGTTCGAACGAGTAATTGTTTGTATTTTTCCACGTCTTCGGTTTCCTGTGCGTTGTGTGTTTTGGAAACTTCTTTTTTCAAAACTAAAACCATTTCATTGATTGTTTTCGATGTCACTAAATCGTAACTTAATTGTAAAGTTTTCTTTCGAACTTCGATGTCAGGCGACGCTAAAACTCGGAGAATGTCCATGACTAATTCTTGAAGAATTCGTTCATGTGCCGGAATATCTTTCAATGCGATTAATCGATCGAGAACGATCAATTTCACATTATTATCACTTTCCTTGATAATTAAATCGATGTAACACGAACTGGCAGCTCGAACAGCCGTCGGAGCGCTTGATAAAGTGATCAGCGTACCGGCGGCTTCGTATCGAACGGCTTGGGAAGATGAATTGAGAAGATTGTAAATGCAACGAATGAATCGAGCTCGTTCATTCGGATTGCTATGACAAACTTTGTAGATCAATTCCACGATGACCAATTGTAAAATATCGCCGAATGAATTGACTTGATCGATGACATTCGAAAGATAGTTCAACGCACGTTCTTGATCAACGTGAATGAGCATCATGAATGCATTTCGACGGCAGGACATGTCCTGTTCGACGTCGAGGAATTTGCCAATGAGTTCCGGCGCATCCGGAATGAGAAAATCGAAGTTTTTGTAAATTGTAAAAATAGCTAAGACAGCATTTCGACGAACGTAGGCGTGTCGATACTCTAAACAGGCACGGATCGATGGCATCAGTGGTTCGAGTAGTTCGGGTTCTTTGAGTTTGCAGAGAAAACGAAGTGTCGAACCTCGAATGAATTCATTGGGATGTTGAAGATCTTTTCGATAGGCATCGCAAACGAGAATCATCTCTTGGAGAAGTTTACCATCGCCGGTATGTTTAGGAACAATTTCCCAGAAGACAAGTAGCAATTTCTTGATTGTATGATCTTGAGATGGCATGACATAACGAATGATAATCATTAATAATGACGGGAATTTTTCACCGTTGAGCATCATAACGATGAGTTTTTTCAAGGCTTCAGCTTTGGTTTTTTCGTTACCTTTTTCGAGATCCTCACGTAACTGCATTTCAGTTGGTGGTTCGAGGTCTTGACTCGAATTGATCAAAGTATAACAAGGTTGTTCAGTGTTACTCATTTTCCTTTTCTTATCTGAAAAAAAACAAACAAACAGTATATCCTAATCAATTTCGAAGCGAGAAATACAAAAGAAAAACACGGAGATAATCTATTTTGAAATATCATCATAAGGATTTTCGAATTTATATTTTTGTCTGACTTCATCGAAGATTCGTTTCGTATCGATCGGACTATCTGCATTCCAGGTTTTAATCCAACGAGTTTGATATTTCGGTTCTCGAAGAATATCGTACTGAGATGGAGCGTGACTTTTACCGGGGCCATGTTGTTCCATGACCAAATACGTACGCATACGTTGATCAATTCGACGAGAATAGAGACCGGCTGCTTTCAATGTAAATGGCTAAACAAAACGAATCAATTATACAAAATTCAATTTAGGTTTTAGTTTACATGTCGATGTGGGCCCCAAATTCGGTACCAATAGTTTCGAGAAACAGGCATTTCGAATTGTTGTTGATAGTTCGAACAAGAAAAAAACAAATGGTGGATATGTATGCGAACACCGTTGACGTGGATAGATGGTTTTGTAATGAGAACCAATGCGATACTACTCGAAATGATAGATGTCACGCGCGAACATTCTTTTCTTGGGCGTCTGCATAGCATTCGACCCTTTCCTTGCAGCGAAATTCGAGCATTTAAGTGATTGAAATGTCTTGTTTTCGTCGTTAAAGTAAAAAAAAACAGTACTCGCACATATACACGCTGCTCACGATTTGATATAAAAAAAAAAGAAAGAAGATGCTGTCTCAAAAACGACGGAAGATTCCAATACAAGTAGCCATGTGGTCACAAGAAGCCATGAGCACTCACCGGCCTATGATTGATCCTGGTTCATTGCCGAAACATACGAGATTCAATATTCTATCTAGTCGAAGATTGCATAATGATTTGATCAATTTATCATTCGAACGACATCGAAAGATAGTTCGATTTGATTATGATCGAAAGTTATTTCTCAAAAAACAAAGACAAAAAGCTGAAAAATCAATGCCTGGCTTTCTACCGTAACTATCTTTTGTTTCTTTTACTTCGAACGTGTCTGTTCGTTTAGATATTTTCAATCATTCGAAAGTGAAACCGACGATATCAGTGTAACAAGTTTATGTTCGAGTCGTAGCGAAAATTTGAAATCTTCGTCACTTCAATCATTCAGCAGCAATTCATTTCAATCTGAAGATCGAGTCATTCTCCCGAAAATATCGAATAAATCGACCGAAGACAAACGTTTTCAAGATCTGATCGATCTCTTTTCCACGACACACAAGAAAAGCCCGACAGCAAACCCATCGGTTCAATCAAAACCTTCGCTTCAAAAACGCCCATCGATCCACGCAATTGATGACAACAAACTCAATGCCACTCTCTTCGACGCCTACGTATAAATCTCATGAAAACGAAAATAAAACTCTATGATTCACGAGCTTTTCCTTTTGAGACATATTTTAAAATGTAATCGATCAACCGTATCGTTTTTTCTTTCGCTACCTACGAGTCATATGTACGTATAAATATGATAAATATTTTCAACCTTGACTTGAATTATGAATAACGCACTCGATAGTAAACAAATTCAAATTTTTTACAATATTCAATTTCCTCTCAAAGATATTCTCGATATTCTCTATCCGATTTTCGGACAATACTATCCGTTCGATGATTTTCTTTTCATGATCTACACGATCAAGCACATTTTCTGTGCTTATGATCCTTCAACAAAGCAGCCAATTGCTTGTGCATTGCTTAATAATGATAGTTCGTCCGGCGGACTCTACGTCATGTTATTCGGGGTCCGAGAATCGAATCAACGGCACGGCATTGGCACTCAACTACTCCAAACAATCGTTCAATGGGCTCGTCAACGAGGATTTAGTTATATTCAATTGCATGTTAACATCGAAAATCAGAAGGCAATGGGTTTATATGAAAAAGTTGGCTTTCAGAAAATGCAGTATGTACAAAATTTTTACAAGAACATTCCGAAATCGCCACCACATGCTTTTCGAATGATTTTGTCTTTGCAATAAAAAGTATAGAAGAGTGATTTTCTTTTGTTCTTCTCCTCCCCTCGTTTTAACTGTGTTACCTTTAGAAGAAGAAAAAATTCCATTTTCTTCTCTCGTCGCCAAGAGAGACCTATAAAAGAACACTACAAAAGTTATTCTTGTCACATTTTCAACAAACGCAAAATAATAATAATGAGTAGTGAACCGGGCAGTACAATCGATGTAACGATTATTGAAGGTCGTCATTTGAAAGACGAAGATATCGTTGGACATAACGATGCTTTTGTTGAAGTTTATTTGGATAAAAACTACAAACAACGAACAACAACGATTCAAAATTCGAACAGCCCCGTATGGAATGAAAAATTCACTTTGTAAGAGTTCGTTTCACTTTCAAAGCACAAAGATCTTTTATTTTCTAAAGTAATATCGGAAAGCATGACGATGAATTGCATTTGCATGTCTACGATGAAGACTTAGCTGGTAAAGATTCAATTGGTTCGGCTAAGATCGATTTGAAAAAGCACGACTTTTCAAGAAGTCCATACGACGCTTGGATCCAACTACCAGCTATGTTAGGTCTCCGTTCGAACGGTGAAATTCACGTCAAAATTGAATATCATGTAAGTCATTTTGAAATAATCTGACTTCTGACTTTCGTTTTCTATCTTCTAGCCATGAAAAACCTACTGATATATTTAATCAAGCGATAATTAGACATTAGTACTGTTTTTTCAATGATATATTTATTTAAAAAAATACCTGATTTATTACCAAGGCACAAGCAAAAACATGATTTCTTTTTCTCGTATTACAAAATAATAAAATGGACATTGTTCATTCTTGAGGAGACTTCGTTTGAGCAAAAAGGCCGTATTTTTGAAGATAATCTTGAGTTCCAAATGATAAACTTTTATCTACACTACGTGGTGTTTGTGATTGCTGGCCGCATTCAATTGCAGCAGCTAATTGATCATCTTCGAGATATTTCATTTCTAAACCGTGAACTTCAATCGATAGACTATTGTCCGATCGTGGCGGTGAATCATTTGGAACGCTAGTCGATTGAGATTGTGGATAAACAGTTGTTGTGCTACTTTCCTGGTTGATAAATTGCATTTGAACGCCATTGGAAATGAAACTAATGCCTGTTGTTCGTGTCGATGTTACATGTTGTTGCTGAGTACTGGCTAATTGAATGGGATTGTCAGATTTTTGTTCGGTTTCTTCAGCATTGATTTCGAGTAGACCTTGTTGTTGCTTTTGTTGTTGATTGTCGATGAATTGAAAGATTGGCTTGAGAATATCGACAGGATTTGATGATGCACGATGAAGAGATGAATAATCAATCATAGTTTCCTAAGTTAAATAAAAAAAAAAGATCTTCTCAACTATCAAACAATCACCTTACTCGATCGACTGAATGAATCATCGGTGTTTGGTATTGAATAGGGTCAATTTTTGGTGACGAAGGTTCACTTTGTATGGCAACATCACGTTTGAGAATCGGTGATGATGTTGTCTGCTGATTAGCTAATAATTGTCGAACAAGTGCACTTAAACATTCGATTTGTGTTTCATAGGCATGCATTCTCTCAATAAACGCGTCTTTCCATTGATTATCATTAGTGCCAACATCGGACGGTGAAGGTGTTGGTAGATATGATCGAACAGTTCGTTGAGGAGTTGAAATCGGTGTTGTTGCAATTGTGTTCCATGATGGTGATGCATGTGTCGATTGTTTAGGCGGCAAACGAGGAATACCAAATAAACTTCCATTTGGATTCGATGGTGAAACGACTAGAGTATTTACTGATTCTTGATAGACACGTTTGAATTCGAAATCATAGGGAAATTGTGTGTCGAATTGATATAACGATTGTTTAGGAATTGGAATTTGTTTCGAACAAGTCCAAAGATCGTAATCAATCGCCAATGAACATGTCGAATAAACTTCGTAGAACACAGGTTGCCCGTAGGATGTTAGCGAATAACAAACAAGTAAAAACGAATGTTGAGCATTGATTCCTGAACGATGACGTTGTTTCAATGAAGAATTAAAACAATAACGAAGACAAGCTGCCCAAACAAATGCACATTGAATATCAACAACACCTGACACCCAACTAAACAAATCAAAATCATTTTTTTATTTCAATTCGACTTATTTCGAAATTCTTACATTCCAATTAACGGTAATGTACAAGCATGTGGATCGTTGTCCAGTGTGAGTAGAACTTTATTTTGAGACATTCGATCTAAACTACAATAGCCAAAATGTGGTTGATTCATGTAGAGATTGTTTCCCATTGATGAACTGAGAGTTTTATAGAGAGCTGTTGGAAAAATTTCAATCGAATTCGAATTAATCGGTGTTAAAATAAAACTATTCTTAATTGTCAAAAGATCAAACGACAATTCCATGGATACTGTTGGCGAATGATGAATACATAATTGTCCGCAAAGATAAGAAAATCGATGCAATTCAATCGGCAATGATGAATAACAATACACATCGATTTCCTAAAGATTAAATAAAAACTTTCTCATTCAAAAAACAAACTGCACAATCTCACTTGACTTGCATTTTGAATCAAATTATTATTTTCCTGATCACATTGAATTGGCACAAGAAACTCTCCAGTTAAAGATTGATGATTGTTCGTTTCTTGTTGAATTGAATCTGTTGTTAACAAACGATCGATAACGTAAGTTAAACGTTGAGATTCATCGTCAGAGATTAATGTGCCGATGAATTTTAACTGAGAACGAGGTGTTGATGTAAATTGTAAACGAATAGCTGATCGAACGACTTTATCTTCGAGAATTAATTGTGGTGACAATTGTTCGAAGGGACATAACGAAAGAGTCAACGGTTGACCGATCGGTGCTGAATTCCACAAAACAATCGGAGTCATTTGTTTGACATCTTCAAATGAAGTAATAAAAAACAAAAGAGAATATCAAATATTGACACTGATAAGCAGCTTAATTTTAAACGATGCTGAGTAAGAAAAAAACAAGACATCGAACTTTTGATTTTACTTGATGAATCCTTAGATATTTTAACGAAAAAAAAAGTGTTTATATAACGTTGACTTGTGATCTACCTGTCAAATTTTTTGACGTCGAATCAATGAAGAGGAGAAAAAAAAGAGAAAGACATTGTTTAACTTCTAATTTGTTTACAGAAATTTGTTGCTATTTGTCCTATTTAAACGGCACAGCGACATCTTTTTCTTTCTCTCTCTCGTCAATTTTATTAAGATTTATAGAAAATGAAAGTAAGAAATTCGAAACTATTCATAAATAATATTACATTGTCCCTTTTGCGTTGCATATCCCCACCATTTCGAATCCGGTAGAAAGCTCGGATCATTATCTGTCACACGAATCATTAATCCTGTGCAAGCAATTGAACCATTTGGATCATTGAAATCAACGGTTTCTTTTCCTTGATTATCTAAAATCCATTCGATCTTATCACTTGGGATATTAGGATCGATGATTTTGTCACCGACACGTACAGTTTCACCGACGATTTTCTTTTTCTTTTTCGGATGCACACGACATTCGAGTACGAATTGAACGAATCGACCAGGTTTAAAGAATAGATCTTGGTCGGATGATTGAATTTCTCTGATTTCCGAAGTTCGTGGATGAGCTGCATAGATAATTGACGGACTCACATTTATTCCTTCGCCGGGTGGGATCGATAGAACTGGTTTGAGTCCACTGAGAAGCATGGAGAGTCCATTTTGAAATTTAGTACCCTGATAGCAAAGAGACCAACCTTTGAACGTCTCTTCGAAATCATCAGACGTATAAGAAGAATATCTTTTCCATCCACTAGGACAATAATATGGTGTTTCACCACGATTTCGTCCATCTTGTAGAGCACTTCTCCAATTTAAAAATCCCGTTCCATAGATACGATTATATTGAGGATATAATTTAGCATCATGACGAATTCGACATGTTTCTTCACACGTGGAAATATCACCCATGAATATATAAAATATTTTCATTTTTCCAAGTTCTTTCTTCATTTTATCTGTTAGTTTATCATAGATCGATTTGGCTAGTAGTTTAAAATCTGCTGATTTACTATGATTATTCGTTTTCTTGGGAATATAATCAAAACATACGAATATACTGCCTTGCTGAATTTTTGTAATATTAATATCATTTCCATCGATATTCAATAAAATACAAATGTCACCTAAGAAATCTCCAATATCACAATTATCATAATTTTCATCGATTCCTAATTTAAACGACAACGATTTCGATTCGAAATCTTTGTTTAAAATTTCACTAGATATTGAAACTAGAGGTAATTCTGTGAGTTGATAATATTGTTTACATGCGTTGAAGTACTCTTTCTCTTCGAATGCTATCGGTTTTTTAGATAAAACCGATGTGTCTTTACTCATTGCTGCCAGTTTCAATCGTATAAGTCGTAATTGAACATCTTTCGATGGAAATGCCGTACATCGAATAGTGTTACCGAATACAGTTGACTTTGACCATTTAGTTGCAAAATCTTTTGCACATTCTGCATTGTCTTGATTGTTAATAAATAGAGTACGAGTTCGAGATTTGTATTGTTTCGGATTCGTTATACGTTCATGTGGAATTTTAAAAGCTAAAGATATGTAACCTTTGTCGAGACCTGATGGAATGCCGTACACTTCAATAGACCAAAAATCATTGGATATGTTTGTCGCCATTGGATTGTGTGTGTGTGTATGTGTGAATTTAACTACGATCGAGTTGCTTTTGTTACTTAAAGCATGAAACAACAACTGAAAAAAGAAAAAAAACATCTCTGCTTTACTAAGACGAATTCAATAACACGCATTTTCATATTTCCATCAGTGACTGAAGAAAAAAAAAAAGCAAAACCCGAAATTTATTTTTACTGTTAAAAGAACGGTGTCGATGAAGAAGAAGGAGAAGGAGACAGAAAAAAACAAGTAATGTTTCTTTTATGGTTTGAAAAACAGTGTTGCATTTAAACGTCGAAAAGACAAGGACAACTGTGGTGTGGATATCATTTATTGACTAACGAAAAAAGAAATGAAATCAATAGTATTAATTACATTCAAAAATCTTCATCTGCACAGCTTTTTCTCTCTTGTATTGATAATAAACAATAACAACGTGTATTTATTTTTATAGAAGAAGGAAAAGAGCATGGTGTACGTTTTCATTTGTTTTCAAGGATCAAATGAATTCTGTTGCTGTTTAAAATTTCCTCTTTTAACGAATGAATAATATCTAAGAAAGAAATTCTCTCGATTTTATTGAATAAAGTAAAAAGTCAAGTTAAATTCTGGATCATTCATAAATGATATTGCATGATCCATTGTTTGCTGTGTCGTAACCCCACCATTGCGAATCAGGCAAAAACACAGGATGATTATCTGTCACACGAATCATTAAACCTGTGCAAATAATTGAAGCATTTGGATCATTAAAGTCAACTAAATCATTTCCTCGATTATCTATAACCCATTCGATTTTATCATTGCTTATATTAGGATCGATAATTCTATTACTGGCGCCTAAGGTTTCACGTCCTATTACTTTTCTATTTGTTGGATGAACACGGCATTCTAATACAAATTGTACGTATCGACCATGTTTAAAAAAGTCATTGTGTTGCGATGGTTGAATTTCTTTGACTTCAGCATATCGTGGATGAGCTGCATAAATTATCGATGGACTAGCATATATTCCTGGGCCATGCGCTGTGGCCCATGCTGGTTTTAGTCCACTTAGTAGAATGGACAAACCATATTCGAACTTTGTACCATGATAACAAATACACCATCCTTTGAATTTCTGATCAAAGTTATCACAAACATTGAAAGAATATCTTTTCCATCCTACAGGACAATAGTATGGGCTATCGCCACGATCTCGTCCATCTTGCAGAGCACCTGGCCAATAAGTATGACCTGGGGCATATATACGGTTATATTGAGGATATAACTTAATTTCATGGCGAATTTGTGTTACGTTTGCACAATTTGTAATATCACCCATGTACATAAAAAATACTTTTAATTTACTCATTTCTTGTTTTACTTTCTCGGTGAGTGTATTGTATGTAGATTTAATTAGCATCTTTATTTGTGTTGCCGTATTACCAATTTTCTTGACAACATAATCAAGGCAGATATGTACACTACCTTTTTGTATTTTGTTAACACGAATATCATCTCGATTAATGTTTAATAAATTGCAAATGTTGTTTAAGAATGTTTCCATATCAAATTTATCATAATCTTCATCGATCGCAAATTTAAATGATAACGATTCTGTTTGAAAATCATCGTTCAAAATGTTAGGAGCTATAGAAACCAATGGCATTTTAGTGAGATTATAATACTGTTTACATGTACTATAATACGTTTTCTCTTCGGGTGTTAATACTTCTGGTGATAATACATATTTTTTAGTAACAACAGGTTCGGATTCTTTAGATATCACATCTCTTGAGATATTCGTTTTTGGTGGTATCGCAGTGCATTGAATAGCCTCACCAAACACAGTTGAGCCAGACCATTCGTTTGCAAACACTTCTGCATGTTTTTGATTGGCAAAATCATTGACAAAAGCATAAAACGTTTCTAAAAGTTGCTCTGTTGGTATTCGAACACGTTGGATTGGAATATTAAGAGCCTCAGATAGTTCACGAGCAGTAATAGTATCCGGAAGGGCAATGATTTTAACAGACCAAAAACCTTCGGGTATGTTTGATGCCATTTGATATTCAAAAATTTCACCACTATCGAATTCGTTTTTTTATTGAATGAGAATGAAAGAATAAACAAAAACTTTTTCTTCTTTGTTATGAGATCAAACAAAATTTCCCCACTGGAGGACGAAAAAATAAAGTAAAGAATCCATTTAACTATCGAAAGACGAATTCAATTATATTAGTTATATTTAACATATTCACATGAATTTAGAATAATTTTGTTTCGCAATTCTATTCTGTTTCATCAAAAATAAATGATAACATTATAGGAATTCAATCAAAGCGCATTGTAAAAATTACATTGACAAGTTATAAAGAAAACATAAATCGAAGTACTAAAAAAAAACTTGCTCTCATAGCTAAAACAATCAAGGTTTATATGAATACAGGAACTTTATATATTTTTAACTGTTTATCGTGATTACAAACAAATTCAGAAGACCATGCTTGCTTTAAACTGTCGGATGATTCTGATCGTTTCGTTTTGAACGTAGTCCAAAATGAAAAATTTATTAGTTCTATTCGACTTTTTATCAGTTTTTCAACTAACTGCAGTGTATATTTCATGTAAGACCTATATTCAAAATAGTAACGAGAATTCGATTAGTGTTGTCGTCTGTTAAGAAAAACTACACATATATAAACTATAAGCAGAGGCCGGCTTCAATTAGCACTTTTTGGATAATTCGAGTAGTAGAATCGAATTTTAATAGTTTCATCTGTGCTTTGTGACAAAACGAGAAAAGCTTTTTTTAGAAAATCACGATGAATTTGAGTGTACAAAGAATTACACTATAGAAAACGAGAAGAAACTAAAGAGTGCACTGTAAATTGACAACTTATTTGGTTTGATTTCCAAGACAACGTGGATTTATTTTTTTCTTTCCTTCGTTTACAATCTCATTCGCAATTTCTGAAAAATATTGTGCAAGAACTCCACTGACTCTCTTTTTATTTATATTCTATTCTAAACAGAATAAAAACATTACAGAAATTTTTTGTTTGAAAAAAGAAGAAATGTCAGGAAAAAAGCATATTATGTTGTCCTATCAATGGGATAGTCAAAAATTAGTATTAGAAGTTTATCGTCGATTAAATGAACAAAAGATTCCTCTCTGGATGGATGTACAAGGTGGAATGAAAGGTCATTTAAGTGAAAGGTAGATTTTTATTTTCATTAAACCTATTAAAAATGGTAATATTATTTTGAAGTATGGCAGAAGGTGTCGAAAATGCAGCAGCTATATGTTGTTTTTTAACACCAAAATATCAAGATAGTGTTGCATGTAAAGATGAATTAACTTATGGAAAAGAACGAGGCGTACAAATAATTCCTGTACGTTTGATTGCTAATTGGAAACCAAGTGGTTGGTTAGGTTTTACTATAACTGGTCATAAATGGATTGATTTTCGTGATTTCGATCGAAATACCGATCTAAGAATTCAACAATTAATAGCAGAAATTCAAATGTTAGCTGGAAATAAACTTGATTGTTTTCAAGGAATTGAATTATTCAATTCTCTTAGTCTCAATTCGAATCCAACTAGTATGGAAAATAAACCAAAAGTAGAGGAAGAAGAAGAAGAAGAAGAAATGGAATTTGATTCTGATTATTATCATCGTTTGACTGTTCAAAGTCAAGGCGAGAAAAAATCGATCGATATTATCAACGATGGAACAAACAATAAGGTTACTCTCGCTACAACAGGTAATTACAGTGGTCAACATTGGAAATTGAGTCATCTTGGTGATGGTTACTATCGTTTAACGACAGAATGGCAAGGAGAAGACAAATCTCTCGATGTTGTTAATGATGGAAAATACAATAATAAAGTTTTACTCTCTCCAAGCGGTGATTATTCTGGACAGAAATGGAAAATTACATCAGTTGGAAATGGGTTTTATCGTTTAACAACACTATGGCAAGGTGATGATAAATCACTGAGCTTTACTAACAATACTGTTATCCTGGCTAAGACGAAAGATTCAAATGAACAATATTGGAAAATAACACGATCATAAAACGCATATCCATGTTGTATTTTAAAAGAAAAACGTCTCTATTTCACTAGAATATATATACGTTCGATTCGATCGTTAAGTACATAAACATATCGGTCGGTTTTACTCTTTTTTTTTCATTTGTATGGTTTCATCATTTCGACTATGTTCACAATGAAATTAGTTGCTCTCGTTTTTCTTCTTATCATCAAATTTGATTGTTTTCATGGACAACACGTATGCAAACCTGATTCCAGTGAAGAAGTTCTAAGACTTACAATAGAAGAAGATCGTGTTTTTACGAGTGTGTAAAACATTATAACCTATTTTTTTTTCATAGTCTAATTTCTATTGATGAATAGACTTTAATCCTAATGATTTTTATCGTTTCACTGTTCAAAGTCAAGGTGATCGAAGATCAATTGATATTATCAATGATGGACAAAATAATAAACTAACACTTGCTCGAACAAGTCATGTTAGTAGTCAACGTTGGAAACTTCGTTCTCTCGGTAATAATTATTATCGTTTAACAACAGAATGGCAAGGAGATGATAAATCTCTCGATGTTGTCAATGATGGAATACTCGATCATAAACTTTCACTCGCTCCAACTGGTCAATATTCGGGACAAATGTGGAAAATTACACCAGTTGGAAATGGATTTTATCGTCTAACAACACAATGGAAAGGCTATAAAAGATCTCTCAGTTTTTTCAGTAATAGTGTTGTACTTGCTAACACTAAATGTTCAGATGAACAATTTTGGAAAATAACGCGAGCATAATCTAATATTATTTCTTATTAAATGTTCAATAAATATTTATTTTTTCATCAAAATTTTTTTTTTGTTGAAGCAAAAGAAAAACATGTGATTTTATTTATTTCGATATTCACTAGAAAACAAAGCAAAAATGTCAATTGAAAGAGAATCTGTCGATAATTACTCACATAGATAGAATACTTAATAACGTCCGGGTTGAAAAGTCGAACGGATCTTGTCGAAAATGCTACCTGAATAATGAAGAAAAACAAAGAAAACTCTAACATCAATCACAATACTAAGATATTGTTCTTTTTTTAATTTTTTGCATGATCACCATCCCCCGCTCATACCATCATATTCGTCGCTTGTATTCAAATTATTATTGATATTGCAATTAGCTGAATACGGATTTGCATTTGGATGAGCGCCAGTTGGATGATGTCCTTGCTCAGGTAAACTACTCCAATATTGTTCAGTTGGCGAGTCATGAAAATTACCCGGTGGTGTTGGTGTTGCTCCACTTGGATATCTGACAAACAAAATATTCAAACAGATTAAACATGAAAACAACGTTCGACTAACCGAAAGTATGGATTTTTCAAATCAACAGTATTTTCTACGGATGTATTTGTTCCTTCGATTTCCAGAAACATTTCTACATCATAACTTTGTCTAGACAAAGACGAAGAAAAAAAAATCAGGATATTCTTGTCTTTTTACAATGAAAATCCGATTTTACTTTCGATTGGCATGTAAAATCGTATATCCTTTAAGGACTTGTCCTTGACTGACTGTGATCGGTTTGACAAATAAACATCGAACTTGATACCAATGTGTTAATGGTTGAGTAGGTGCAGTTGATAGCCAAACTTGTGAACTAAAAAAATCGATCGATATCTGATTAATAATTATATTCGAATATTTCAATGTCAAACCTTGTTCCATCAAATGAAACATCGAACCAAAACGCAAGACCATGTATGACTGCTGTTGTTGTCATTTCAAATGAAAGCGGAATATTGATTTCATATAAATCTTCTTCAGCAGCTTGCAAAAAGTTGACTGTATGTTTAATTGGTTTGGCTAGACAAACTCGAACATCGAAATTATCGACAACAGGTTGTTTAAAACACTCGTCAACAGCAGCTTCACGTAATGTTGTCAAATCAACACCATAAAATGATTGTTGATACCAGAAATTCGCTTTGCCAACTTGTTCCATGTATAAACTCTCATCGGTAAATGGTGTTACATAAAGATCACCAGTTGTTGGAAACATTTTACCATTGGGTTTCAAGAATTTCTTTGCATGAATGTATGATTCTAACATACGTTCATTGTACAACATATAACCCATGGGTTCGGAGATAATCACATCGACTTGCTCGGGAAGATTGATTTCTTCGATTTTACCAGGTACAACTTGAATACGATTGCTTAAATGATTGTTTTCAATAAGAGTCTAGTCAATCGAGATTAAGAAACTCAAAAAAAAACGATCGATTGATTCGGATTTTTACTTTAGCAAAATCAGCCATGTTGCTTGCTTCGACTGCGTAGACTTTACGTGCACCTGCTTGAGCAGCAAAAAACGAAAGAATGCCAGAACCTGCACCGACATCAAGAACGACCTAAACATGAATATTCATAAACAACATGAAAAGATTGTAAATAACAACGAACTTTTCCAGCGAAATCAACTGAATTATCGAGAATGGCTCGTTGATATGTCGATGTACGAATATAATCTTGAAGCATATTTTGTTGTTGAGATAGATAACCATAGAACTACGTTCAGAATTTTGAGGATGAAAGTTGTATTGAAAAAGATAATTACTTGAAAATATTGTTCAGCTGATGATTCTTCGGTTCGTTCGGTAAATTGAGAAGCATCAATATTTTCAATGCTTGTACCAGATTTAATCGAGTTTAGAACTTTATTAAATGATAATGCATCTATTCAATCGATAGAAACTACACAATCTCATTTCTATTCGAGATATTTACCTTCAGAACTCGAGAATTTAAATAAATATGAAAGATTCTTTTGTTTAGGTAAACTAATAACAACACCCGTTGGACCCGATCGAACATTTTCTAATGTTTGATCTAATGTTACGTTCGACACCTTCGATGAGTCTTTTTAAAAAAAAAGTACATATACGTATATTTCAATGAAATAATCATATGAAAATTACCTCCTTTGACAGACAATGTGTAGACTTTATCGGCTGAACCTTTTTCAATAGTTAACTCATGTTTATCTTCGGCTTGTTGTTTGAAATCTTCATCTGCTAACGAGATGACTTCAACATTTGAATATTCAGGCATTTTTTTTTGTCGCTTCTTCGTCGATGTTTTCTCTGTTCGATTCGAAACAAGAATGAGACCGAATAGGTAAAAGGAAAAATGACGACGATATGCAAACAAATGGTGTTCAGTCGAGCGGCACATCTACACCGACGTGTTACGTACTCATATTAATATCATCAATAGTTATATTACGTATCGAATTAAATGCACTAAGCGAGCGCCGAAAAGGAAGAGAAAGAGAGACCTGTTACAGATGAATAATTTCATAAAGATTGATATCGGATTTCAAAAAAAAAACTGGAATTATCCGTAAAAACGATTTGATTTGATCAAGAAATAAAATTGAAATCAGTCGTAGCCCTCTCCCGCGCTATGTGCGCTCTAGCTCTAGCTTCTATTCGAGAATATTTGATTGGTTCTGTTGCCAACGAATCGCCGGTTTACATATTTAAGAAGGAGGATAAAAACGAGTGGCGTCACCATTTCTCTATTCGTTCTCTTTGTTCAGACCTTACACAATAACGCAATAACAAGAAAAAAAGTCACTTTTCTGTAGATCACCAACATGGATCCTATGTTTCCTGGTGGTCCACCACAATTCATTCTCGTACCTCCGGGTTCCGTGCCCGTGCCAATTATCAATCAAATGCCTGTGATGATGCAGCCAACTGCATTTCCTGTCTATGTTCAACAGCCGACAGGTCAAATTCCAGTTATGCCAACATCACAACCGCCACCGACGACGGCAATGTCAACGGATTTCGTCGCCGAAGATCGTCTCCAAGAGAAAGCTCGTCGTTGGCAACAACTGCAAACCAAACGTTACGCTGACAAACGACGTTTCGGCTTCTCTGACATCCAAAAAGAAGACATGCCGGCCGAACATATTCGAAAAATAATTCGTGATCACGGTGATATGACGAATCGAAAATTTCGACACGATAAACGTGTTTACTTGGGCTCACTGAAGTACATGCCACATGCTGTTTACAAGTTACTCGAGAATATGCCGATGCCATGGGAACAGATTCGAAATGTTAAAGTTATTTATCATATAACTGGAGCGATTACGTTTGTTAACGAAATTCCTTGGGTAATCGAACCGGTTTTTATCGCTCAATGGGGCACGATGTGGATTATGATGCGACGAGAGAAACGTGATCGACGACATTTCAAACGAATGCGTTTTCCACCGTTCGATGATGAAGAACCGCCGTTGGATTATGCTGATAACATTCTCGATGTCGAACCATTGGAAGCAATTCAATTGCAATTGGATCCCGAAGAAGATCGAGCAATTTACGAATGGTTCTACGATTACAAACCGTTGACAGACACGAAAATGGTCAACGGAACGACCTATCGTCGTTGGCAATTATCCTTACCGATCATGTCGACACTCTACCGAATGGGCAATCAGCTCTTAACCGATCTTGTCGATGACAATTACTTCTATCTATTCGATTTGAAATCATTTTTTACTGCAAAAGCATTGAATGTCGCCATTCCCGGTGGTCCTAAATTCGAACCATTAGTCAAAGATGTCAATCCGAATGATGAAGATTGGAATGAATTCAATGATATCAATAAAATCATTATTCGTCAGCCGATACGAACTGAATATCGTATTGCTTTTCCATATCTCTACAATTCGTATCCATTCAAAGTCTATCTCGCGTGGTATCATACGCCGAATGTTGTTTTCATTAAAACAGAAGATCCTGATTTGCCAGCGTTCTATTTCGATCCACTGATCAATCCCATCGCTCATCGTCATTCGATCAAGTCACTTGACACACAAATCGACGCATTCGACGAAACCGATGAAGAAGAATTCGTTCTGCCCGAAGAATTCGAACCGTTTCTCACCGGAGTTCCATTGTACACGGACAATACAGCGAATGGTATCGCTTTACTTTGGGCTCCACGACCATTTAACATTCGTTCGGGCCGAACTCGACGTGCCATTGACATTCCTTTAGTCAAAAGTTGGTACCGTGAGCATTGTCCAAGTGAACATCCGGTTAAAGTTCGTGTTTCGTATCAAAAATTATTGAAATGCTTCGTTCTCAATGCGTTACATCATCGAAAACCGAAACCACAGAAGAAACGTTATCTATTTCGGTCGTTTAAATCGACGAAATTCTTTCAATCGACGACTTTGGATTGGGTCGAAGTTGGTCTTCAAGTTTGCCGACAAGGTTACAACATGTTGAATCTTTTGATTCACCGAAAAAATCTCAATTATCTTCATTTGGATTACAATTTCAATTTGAAACCCGTGAAAACTTTAACAACCAAAGAACGTAAAAAATCACGGTTCGGAAATGCTTTTCATCTCTGTCGTGAAATCCTTCGTCTCACCAAGCTAATCGTCGACAGTCACGTTCAATATCGTCTTGGCAATGTCGATGCTTTTCAACTCGCTGACGGTTTACAATACACATTCGCTCATGTCGGTCAATTGACCGGCATGTACCGATACAAATACAAATTAATGAGACAAATTCGTTTATGCAAAGATTTGAAACATTTAATCTACTATCGATTCAACACGGGACCAGTTGGCAAAGGTCCTGGTTGTGGTATTTGGGCGCCTGGCTGGCGAATTTGGTTGTTTTTCTTACGTGGTGTGACGCCGTTGTTGGAACGGTGGTTGGGCAATCTTCTTTCGCGTCAATTCGAAGGTCGTCATTCGAAAGGCATTGCTAAAACTGTGACCAAACAACGTGTCGAATCTCATTACGATTTGGAATTACGTGCTGCTGTTATGCACGATATTCTTGATATGATGCCAGAAAGTATTAAACAGAACAAAGCTCGAACAATTCTTCAACATTTAAGCGAAGCTTGGCGTTGTTGGAAGGCAAACATTCCTTGGAAAGTACCTGGTCTACCGATTCCAATTGAAAATATGATTCTTCGTTATGTCAAAGCCAAAGCCGATTGGTGGACATCGACTGCACATTACAATCGTGAACGTATTCGTCGAGGTGCCACTGTTGATAAAACAGTTTGCAAGAAAAACTTAGGACGACTAACTCGTCTCTATCTCAAAGCTGAACAAGAACGTCAACACAATTATTTAAAAGACGGTCCGTACATAACATCCGAAGAAGCCGTCGCTGTTTACACAACTGTTGTTCATTGGCTTGAATCTCGACGTTTTTCGCCGATCCCATTTCCACCTTTGGCGTATAAACACGACACCAAACTGCTTACTCTAGCTCTCGAACGTTTGAAAGAAGCGTACAGTGTGAAATCCCGATTGAATCAATCGCAACGTGAAGAATTAGGTCTCATCGAACAAGCTTTCGACAATCCACACGAAGCTCTCTCGCGTATCAAACGTCATTTGTTAACACAACGTGCTTTCAAAGAATGTGGAATTCAATTCATGGATTTATACAGTCATTTAATTCCGGTTTACGATGTCGAACCTTTGGAAAAAATCACCGACGCGTATCTAGATCAATATCTTTGGTTCGAAGCCGACAAACGTCGATTATTCCCGGCATGGATCAAGCCAGCCGACAGCGAACCACCGCCATTGCTCGTCTACAAATGGTGTCAAGGTATCAACAATCTTCAAGACATTTGGGAAACCAACGAAGGTGAATGTAACGTCATGTTAGAATCAAATTTCGATAAACTTTACGAAAAAATCGATTTAACTTTACTCAATCGTTTACTTCGTTTAATCGTCGATCATAACATCGCCGATTATATGACGGCGAAAAACAACATCGTTCTCAATTACAAAGATATGAATCACACGAATTCTTATGGAATTATTCGTGGTTTACAATTCGCTTCATTTGTCGTTCAATACTACGGTCTCGTTCTCGATTTATTACTGTTAGGTTTGCAACGATCATCGGACATGGCCGGTGTACCGCAAACACCGAACGATTTTCTAACTTATCAAGAAGTCGCCATCGAAACAGCGCATCCGATTCGTTTGTACTGCCGATATGTCGATCGAATTCATATATTCTTTCGATTTACGGCCGACGAAGCTCGAGATTTAATTCAACGATATTTAACTGAACATCCCGATCCGAATAACGAGAATATCGTTGGTTATAATAATAAGAAATGTTGGCCACGTGATGCTCGAATGCGTTTGATGAAACACGATGTTAATTTGGGTCGAGCCGTGTTTTGGGATATGAAAAATCGTTTGCCACGTTCGGTGACGACGATCAATTGGGAGACTAGTTTCGTTTCGGTTTATTCGAAAGATAATCCGAATTTGTTATTCAATATGTGCGGTTTCGAATGTCGAATCTTGCCGAAAATTCGAATGACACACGAAGAATTCGTTCACAAAGACGGCGTTTGGAATCTCCAAAACGAAACAACCAAAGAACGAACAGCTCAATGTTTTCTCCGTGTCGACGACGAATCATTAAATCGTTATCACAATCGAGTTCGACAGATTCTCATGGCCTCGGGCTCGACAACATTCACCAAAATCGTCAACAAATGGAACACAGCTCTCATCGGTCTCATGACTTACTTCCGTGAAGCAGTTGTCAACACTCAAGAACTCTTAGATTTACTCGTCAAATGCGAAAACAAAATTCAAACTCGTATTAAAATTGGTTTGAACTCGAAAATGCCTTCGCGTTTTCCACCTGTTGTTTTCTACACACCGAAAGAATTAGGCGGCTTGGGCATGTTATCCATGGGTCACGTTCTAATTCCTCAATCGGACCTTCGTTGGTCGAAACAAACCGACGTCGGCATCACTCACTTCCGATCGGGCATGAGTCATGACGAAGATCAACTTATTCCGAATTTATATCGATACATTATGCCGTGGGAAGCTGAATTCATCGATTCGCAACGAGTTTGGGCTGAATACGCGTTGAAACGACAAGAAGCCAACACGCAAAACAAACGATTGACTCTCGAAGATCTCGAAGATTCGTGGGATCGTGGTATTCCGCGTATTAATACGCTCTTTCAGAAAGATCGACATACGCTCGCCTATGACAAAGGTTGGCGAGTGCGAACGGACTTTAAACAATATCAAATTCTCAAACAAAATCCATTCTGGTGGACACATCAACGACATGACGGCAAATTGTGGAATTTAAACAACTATCGAACGGATATGATTCAAGCTTTAGGCGGTGTCGAAGGCATTCTCGAGCATACGCTCTTCAAAGGAACTTATTTCGCCACTTGGGAAGGTCTTTTCTGGGAGAAAGCGTCAGGTTTCGAAGAATCCATGCGTTGGAAGAAACTAACCAACGCTCAACGATCAGGTTTAAATCAAATTCCTAATCGTCGATTTACATTATGGTGGAGTCCGACCATCAATCGAGCCAATGTTTACGTTGGTTTTCAAGTTCAATTGGATTTAACGGGCATTTTTATGCACGGTAAAATTCCCACATTGAAAATCTCGTTGATTCAAATCTTTCGTGCTCATTTATGGCAAAAAATTCACGAGAGTGTCGTGATGGATCTTTGTCAAGTGTTTGATCAAGAATTAGACGCGTTGGAAATCGAAACCGTACAAAAAGAAACGATTCATCCTCGAAAATCGTACAAAATGAATTCATCTTGCGCTGATATTCTTCTCTTTTCGGCGTACAAATGGAACATTAGTAAACCATCGTTACTCGCCGATTCACGAGACGTTATGGACAATACAACATCGCAAAAATATTGGCTCGATGTTCAACTCCGTTGGGGTGATTACGATTCGCACGATGTCGAACGTTATGCACGAGCGAAATTTCTCGATTATACAACCGATCACATGTCGATTTACCCGTCGCCCACCGGTCTTATGATCGCCATTGATTTAGCTTATAATTTGCATAGTGCATTTGGAAATTGGTTTCCCGGTTGTAAACCGTTGATTCAACAAGCTATGGCGAAAATTATGAAAGCCAATCCGGCTTTGTATGTTCTTCGAGAACGTATTCGTAAAGGTTTGCAATTGTATTCTTCGGAACCAACGGAACCGTATTTATCATCACAAAACTACGGTGAATTGTTTTCCAATCAAATTATTTGGTTTGTCGACGATACGAATGTCTATCGAGTGACGATTCACAAGACTTACGAAGGCAATTTAACAACCAAACCGATCAACGGTGCGATTTTCATTTTCAATCCACGAACAGGTCAATTGTTCTTGAAGATTATTCATACGTCAGTTTGGGCCGGACAAAAACGTCTCGGTCAATTAGCCAAATGGAAAACAGCTGAAGAAGTCGCAGCTCTCATTCGTTCATTGCCAGTTGAAGAACAACCCAAACAAATCATCGTCACCCGAAAGGGTATGCTCGATCCACTGGAAGTTCATTTACTCGACTTTCCCAACATTGTCATCAAAGGCAGCGAACTACAATTGCCATTTCAAGCTTGTCTCAAAGTCGAGAAGTTCGGTGATCTCATTTTGAAAGCCACCGAACCACAAATGGTCATGTTCAATCTTTACGATGATTGGTTGAAGTCGATTTCATCGTACACGGCATTTTCACGTTTAATTCTCATTCTCAAAGCTCTACACGTCAACAACGATCGAGCTAAAATGATCTTGAAACCCGATAAAACAACGATTACTGAAGCTCATCACATTTGGCCAACATTGACCAATGATGAATGGATTAAAGTTGAAGTTTCATTGAAAGATTTGATTCTCGCTGATTACGGGAAAAAGAACAATGTCAATGTTGCGTCATTAACACAAAGTGAAATTCGAGATATTATCTTGGGCATGGAAATCAGTGCGCCGAGCGCTCAACGACAGCAAATCGCTGAAATTGAAAAACAATCCAAAGATTCATCGCAATTAACTGCAACAACAACCGAAACAACGAACAAACACGGTGATCGAATTATCACAACAACAACGAGCAACTACGAAGCTCAAACATTCGCCTCGAAAACCGAATGGCGTATTCGAGCTATCTCAGCAACTAATCTACATTTACGTACCAATCATATCTATGTTTCATCGGATGATATCAAAGAAACCGGTTATCGATATATTCTACCGAAGAATATCCTCAAAAAGTTCATTATTATTTCTGATCTTCGAACGCAAATCGCTGGTTATTTGTACGGCGTCAGTCCGCCGGATAATCCTCAAATCAAAGAAATTCGTTGCGTTGTCCTTCCGCCTCAATGGGGCACACATCAAACTGTTCATTTGCCGAACAATCTCGGACAACACGAGCATCTCAAAGACATGGAACCACTCGGATGGATTCACACTCAACCAAATGAATTGCCTCAACTTTCACCACAAGATGTAACAACTCACGCGAAAATAATGAACGAACATACTTCATGGGATGGAGAAAAAACGATTATTATCACGTGTTCGTTTACGCCAGGTTCAGTTTCATTGACTGCTTACAAACTTACACCGACAGGTTACGATTGGGGTCGATCGAATACAGACAAAGGAAATAATCCGAAAGGTTACGCACCATCGCATTACGAAAAAGTTCAAATGCTACTGTCCGATCGGTTCTTAGGATTCTTTATGATTCCTGGTCAAGGTTCATGGAATTACAATTTTATGGTAAGTTTTCTTCTTTCTTTTTAAACTCAATTTCAACCTTGATTCGAATTTTTAGGGCGTTCGTCATGATGCAAACATGAAATACGATTTAGTCTTGTCAAATCCCAAGGAATTTTATCATGAAGTTCATCGTCCATCGCATTTTCTTAATTTTTCAAATGAAGAAAATACGGACACGTACACAGCCGATCGAGAAGATCGTCTTAACTAAAACACCAAAAGCCAAGCAAAACTTTTCTATTATGATTATTATTATTCTTCTTCGTGTTGTAATTTTTCTTTTCTTTTTCTTTCTCTTTGTTCACTTCTCTGAGAATAAAAACTGACTTGTGTGTCATTTCAGAATAAAATATTCGTGTCTTTTTCTCTATCTTCTAGATAAATTTCTATTGATTTGAGTGTGTGTGTTCAAACAAATGGCAGAACAAATGGATGCGAGTAATACGAATGTAGACGGAACACTTAAATTAGCGATTAAAACACCAAAAGAAAAAAAAGATATTTCAATCAGTGCATCAGCATCGGTTCAACAGGTTCAATTTTATGACTTTTTTTTCTGTCTTTTATTCGAAAATCGGTTTTCGTTTAGTTAAAAGATCTCGTGGCAAAAGAATTTAGCACATCAATTGATCAAATTTGTCTCATCTATTCAGGCAAAATACTAAAAGATGACGAAGATTTAAAGAAACATAGTAATTCCAAAAAAAAAACTCATTGAAACTTTTCTTTGACTTATTTATTTTCAAACAAACAGACATAAAAGATGGTGTTACGGTTCATTTGGTCATTCGAGCACCAAAATCCGACACAACAGCAGCTGCAACCGCAGCACCAACAGCATCAGCAACAGCGACACCGGACAGTCAACAAACAGTAAATAATCATTGATCGATGATTTGAATTTCATGAGAATTTCGTGTCTGTAGCAACCACCTCCGAATCCAACAGGTGCTTTTCCATTTGGTCTTGGCGGTCTTCCCGGTATGGGCAATTTAAATTTTGCCAATGCTAATTTCGGTGAAATGCAACAACAATTTCAACAACAAGTAGATTTTCTTTCTCTTTCATATCAAAATCTCGAGCTGTTATTTAGATTATGAGTAATCCAGCTCAACTTCGTCAATTAATGGACAGTCCGGTTATACAAAGTATAACAAATAATCCGGATTTATTACGTTCATTACTACTTAGCAATCCGCAAATTCGCGATCTCATGGAGGTGAATTTGTTACAGAGAAAACAAAAAAAATAACGATACTTTTCTTTTTTTGCTAAAAATTTCAGCGCAATCCTGAAATATCCCATTTACTTAACAATCCCGATATGCTTCGGCAAACAATGGAATTCGCACGAAATCCCAATGCAATGCAAGAACTCATGCGTAATCATGATCGTGCTTTGAGTAATCTCGAAGTAAGAAACACAATAACAAAAAAAACAAACTGATCTCTCAATTTATTATCGATTCTTTTAGAGTATTCCGGGTGGTTTCAATGCTCTACAACGTATCTATCACGATGTTCAAGAGCCAATGTATTCAGCAGCACAAGAACAATTCGGAAATAATCCATTCGCACAATTATTAGCCGGCAATGGAGGTAAATCTATCGAATTTACAATGTTTTTTTCTCGAAATGAAAAAATCTGATTTTCTAGAAAATACAGCCGCTTCACGTACAGAAAATACTGATCCATTACCAAATCCTTGGGCACCACGTGGCGGTGCAGGCACATCGAATGCACCTCCTCGTCAAACGCCAACTCAACCAACTCAATCAGCAACAACACCAACAAATCCCCAACAACAACAACCGACACAACAAGCAACAGGTTCATCATCGAATGCGAATAATTTTCCTGGTTTAATCTCGCCCATGATGCAAAACTACATGTCACAATTAGTTCAAAATCCTCAACTACTTGAAAGTGTTTTAAACGCGCCGTATATGCAACCATTAATGGATTCACTTGCATCGAATCCTGAACTATCCCGGCAAATCATCGGAAATAATCCAATGTTTGCCAATAATCCCGAACTACGCGAACAAATGATGAATTCATTACCAGCTATGATGGAACAAATGAGAAATCCCGAAGTTCAATCATTAATGCAGAATCGTGAGGCACTCGAAGCAATAACACAAATTCAAGAAGGTATTTTCAATGGAATTTGCATTTGAAAATCTCGTTTATCTTCTCTCAGGACTTCAACGATTACATACAGCTGCGCCAAATCTATTCCAAGCGTTGGTTTCTTCTTCTTCTTCTTTCATTTTTTCAACAAAATCTCGTTTTCTTCTAGTGGTGGTCTACCAAATCTTCGTCTAGGTCCAACAATTCCACCTGCGCCCACAGCAGTACCACCACCGCCACCACCACCATCAACTGGCACAGCCACTAATCCTACGCCTGCCAATGATAATAATAACTATGCTGGAATCTTCGCACAAATGTTAAACATGATGTCGAATCAAAATATCGTAAGTTAAGAATAATTTCAATCGAATCGATTTGTAAATATCGATTTAGAATACACCGCCCGATCAACGTTATGCAGCGCAATTAGAACAACTTGTTTCCATGGGTTTCACCAATCGAGAAGCGAATATACAAGGTAAATTCACTCGACATATTTATCCACGTTAAATGACGAAAGATTCTTTTGTTTCTTTTTTAGCATTAACAGCAACGATGGGAGATGTCAATGCCGCAATTGATCGACTTCTTTCTCAATTCTAACATTTTCATTTCAATTTACAAGAAAACAACAAAATAAAAAACTAAACAACAAACAATTTTCTCTTTTTTTCTTCTTTTTCTTCTTCTATTCATGTTAATACAATGTTTTCTGTCTTTCTGTTTCTTTCTCTATCTTTATTCAATTCTTTTTCACCTACTGAAAAACCAAAAACCAAGTCTTGATTCGATTCTTTCTTTCTTTCGTTTTCTTTTTTTTTCTGTCTACGTATTCGAGAAATGAAAATCAACATTAACTATAAGAGGAAAACAGCCACAACAAAAAAAAAGAATACTGGATAAGATGCTCGTTTGTATGTACGCATAATTTGCGAAAGAAAATCAATGTCTCTGTGTATATGTAGTCATCGTGTTTGTATAAAAACAAGTCAAAAAAAAAATAACAACAACAACAGCTATCGAAAGAATTTTCTTTCTCTCGCTCTTTTTTCTTTTCTTATAATAAACGAAAAGAAGATTTTATCATTACCTCTTTGCCTTGAACAATCTCGCACGTTCAATTACGAATATCTTTAGCCTTTGATTTGATCCGTGTCTCAATATTCGAAGGACGATTTTCTCTCTCTCTTTGTTTTACAGAAATGAAATGTTCTCTTGATGTTCATATTAACAGTTAATTAAAAAAAAGATGCCAACAAAAGTGTGTTCATGTTCATTTTTTTATCACAGCACGAAGAATAAATCAATTAAACACACCAATGATAAGAAAACAAGCTGTTCTCTTCTCTTTCTCTTTTGAGTTCATCATTTGCCTGTCATTATTGACTAATCTAACATCAATCAAACGTTCCTGAACGAATCGATCACAGTTCATTTTCATATTCTATATAAGTAACTGTACAATTGTCTAATAGCAAAACATTTCGAAACGAATCTTCATTAGAAACACTTGTTGTTGTTGTTGTTGTTGCCAATAATGACGAAAACTGTTTACAAGTAAGTTAGTCGTTTTGTTCTGCTTTGAAAAACGAAAGTCATTTTGATTCGGTTAACTGTTTATGTGCGATAAAAATATCTCGTTTCGAACTGTATTATCGTCGAGAAAAAGAAAGGAAAGATAATATTACATATCTCAAAGAGTGTCGGAGAGATTCATTCTATCAGGAGATGAATGATAGCAAAAATATTCGAGTTATTCCAATCGTTTTCTACATTCTTTTTCTCATATCTTCAAGAGAATATATTTTTTTTTCTTCTTCTCATTCAATTGAGTTACTCTTGCCCAAAACGAAGGCGAATTGACAATTTTGTCATTGATTTCTTTTTCTTTGTTCCCACCATTGACATCCTATGTCGATAATTTGTTATTAATCTCGAAACAAACAACATGTCTTATTTACTGATCGAATTAACTTCTACGTCGATTATGTAACTCATTCTCTCTTTCTTTCTTCTTCTTCTTCTTCTTCTTCGTTTTTTGTTGTTTATGTTCAACACAAAAGTTAATCGTTACTTTGCTTATTTTTCAGTATGCTATCGAATTGGCCAACATCATTACAATTTATAAAAGAATTTGATAGTATAAATTCGTCGATTAAATCAGAAGAATCGACATCGACTGATGAATTAGATGAAGATCAAGCGAACGATGGCGAAGGAATTTGGAGTCCGGATGTTGAGCAAAGTTTTCATGTAAAGATTCTATTCGATGATTATTCAGACAAAAAGAATTCGGTTTTTTCTTTCAATTTTTAGGAAGCATTAACTATTTATCCGCCGTGTGGTCGACGGAAAATAATTCTCTCGGAAGAAGGTAAAATGTTCGGACGGAATGAGCTCATTTCTCGTTATATCAAAATGCGTACTGGCAAAGTACGAACACGAAAACAAGTCTCATCGCATATTCAAGTTCTTAGCAAACGAAAATCCAAAGATTTTCAAATATTATTCAAAGTACCGAACATTTCGTTGATGTTAAAAAAGAAAAGTTCGTTTGTTTTTCTCAGCAGGATTCGAATTTCAAACAAACTCATCATACATATCCGCATTATTCAACTCCAACGCCTACGTACATACCTGAGACTAATTCGCCTTATTACAATTATCAACAACCGCCAGTGTCGATTTTTTCACCGATAGTTAATTCGATGCCGTCGAATTATTTTCTCGGCACAAATCGAATCAAACTCATCGAATCAGCAGGCTACATTCAATCGAAAGCAGAAATGGATTTCGTATGTTTGTCCATCGAACAAAGAATTATTTCGACGAATTTTTTGATTTCTAGAGACATTATTTACTTCATGTGAATCAAGACATTGGCACTGAAATGAAAGCTGAAGTACGTAAATATCAACTGAAAATCTCTCGATTTCGAATTTTATTTCTAGCGAATAAATATCAATCAAATCATCGATCTTTTCCCAATGTTAAAAGAACTTTACAGTAAAACTTCAGCCGAAGCTTTTTACGTTGTTAAAGTCTGGGTCGACATGGATTACGAAGAGAATCCAATGAATACATATCATTATTCTTCAATGTAAACACAATTTGAAATAGTTATTTGTTTATTTATTTGCAAATTTGTTGTTTTCAGTTTTGAAAGTATAGAAAATAATCTAAATATTTGTACAACAACAAAAATATGCTCATTCGGAAATATACTCGCCGAAAAGATCGAAGTAAATACTTTTGACACGAACAAAAAAAAACCAACGATGATTTGATTTTGTTTTCAAAATAGAATGATACAATGAAATATAATGAATTCAGCAAGAAATACATCTCGCGTTCAAACGATACGACCATGTGTGATTTTATGATTAAATTTATTGAAAAACTTAAAAAAGGAATGTACATGCGTGATATGATGAACGTCGTTCTCGAACGTTTGGGAGTTATTCAAGTAAATATACCAGATCAATTCGAATCTGAATTTGTTGTTGTTTTCTTTTTGTGTATATAGACAGTCGTGGACAAAGAAACGAATGAATTACTTTTATGTATTGCGTATATATTCGAAATAAGTGAATCATCAGGTACACAATCAGTTGCTTATCATTTATGCGATTAACTACTATTCGAACAATTCAGTACTACTAATCAAGGCTTATTTTCTATTCTTATTGATTTATACTCTACTTGTATATTCATACGATTAGTGTTCATTTTGGTTTTTGTTTTTTTCTGTCTCTAATAAATTATTTTTCAAATGAGTTCGTGTAGAAAAACTATTTCGATTTATTGAGTAGTTTGACTTGTTTTCGAACGAAAAAGACGTTGAAAAAAGCCTTGTGGCTTACGATAGATATATTGTTCAAGAATTCGATCTTTATTCGATTCATCGAACGGTTCTAATTGATCATTATCATCGATTTCCATCCAACCAAAGATCTTATCCGATTCATCGATATAATAAAGACCATTTTCGAGTTTAATTGGCGCTCGTCGAGCATAATCACCTTGCCAATAGTTGTATAAATTATTCTGTTCAGCAATATGTACATGATCGTCAATGACATCAGTTATAATTGCAACATGTCCGAAAGGCATTCGTCGACTTCGTTTGTAAATGAGTAATGAATCTTTTTTCGGTGATTGACGAGAACCATTCGCAATTGGACGTAGAGCAAATTGTTGACCGTCAGTCACTCGTTCGATATGTTGAACATCCGTCCAAATATTACAAGCAGAGGGAATGTCACGAAATACACAACCTTTTCGAATTAATAACCATCGACGAGCGAATTCAACGCATTGCCATTGATAGCCCGTGTAAATTCCATGAAGATATTGACGGCCTATTCGAAAAATACTACTATTGTGATTGGAATAGGCTGGAACATTGGTTGATGCAATGCCTTCGACTTCGTTGAATGGAACAGATGTCTTTGAGGGTGTTGAGTGAGCCATTTGAGATTTGTTTGTTGTGAAATGAATCAAGAAGTAGTTTATATATGTAGGATAGCCAATGATTTTGTAGAAGAACAGGAGAATGACAAAGCATTTTTATGATTTATTAGTCATCTTGTTTTGTAAAAGATGTACTATGTGCCAGTATGTTTTGACAGATTTTGAATGAGATGAAATGAATAGTAACTCTCCTTCTACCATAGTTAAATGATTATCCGCAAGGCCTCTAGGACAGAGAAGATGGCGTTCGGTAGCAGTGTATTTTATTGATTTATTAAAAAGTAAAAAAATAATTTTTATGAATAAAAAGGACACTTGTAAGTCATTTATTGAGCATGTATTTCCTGTTGATGCTGTGCATCAATATGTTTCACACCGGTGACTAAACCACTTGTTCGATTACGAATTAGATCATCGGCTGTAATTTCAATAATGCCTGAATTCTTTTGTTCATTATCCAATCGACATAGATCGTCGATAACACGTTTTGTTCCGTAGTAACTATGTCGAACGATATCATCTTTAAATCCATGACCTAAAGTCACACATTCGACATTATTAACCAGAACTGTATGTCCTTGATCGAGAGCAAAATTATAAACTTCTTCACATTCGATTTCTGGCGGCGCAGAAGCAAGTGAACAAGGCATAATCCATCGTTGATTCATACGAATCGGATGCCAAGCAGTAATAATAAGACCGTTGTCGAACTAAAAATGAAAAAGCAAACCATCAAATGTGAAAAATCAATGTGAAAACTAACCACAATCATTTTAGCTTTATTATTTGAACATTTTGTTTTGACAACGTAGTTAACTGTGCCTCCGTGTGGCGCAATTCGATCGCCTGGTTTAATATTTTTGACTAATGTCGTTGAACCATTCATAAGATGAACTGTACATTGACCATGAAAACATCCAGCAGATGCATTATGATAGACTGACATATCGATCGGAGCGCCTGTTTGTGGCGCAGGTTTAGGTGCTGGTAAACCGCAAAATATACTGTCCATTTCATCACGAACTTCAGTAAAGAGTGTACCCTTTCCATAATGTTGTACACCGGGATCTTTGAAATTGTTACAATATTGAAGGAGATGTGCCCCTAGAAATCATCGATTTTCGTATTGTCATAATTATCAAAATGAAATTTACGTGTTAGACTTGGCAGAAAATGAACACCCCATTTTTTAAACCAATCATCTCGTGAAATAGCTTCTTCGACTTGACCAGTCAGATCTGCTTGTAAATCGTCGATATATTCATCATGATTGACGGCATATTGTTTGAATTCTTCTTCTAAAGCTCTCAATTGTTGTAGAGTTCTTTCGACTTCTGGTTTTCCTTTAGCTGGATTTTTCTCATTGAGTCGTTTGGCTTCGAAAACCGATCGAACACAATGAACAAGTTGAAGACGAAATTTTTGTTGATCAATACGTTGAATAACATTCGGTTCTGGGTTTTTATTAACTACAAATTCGATTCTCTTACGTTTTTCATGTAAAGTATCGTAGATCAAAGAGAATTTATTGTCAACTAATGCTTCAGGTGCGAGAGGAATCAACAAATCTTTGCTTTGCCCGTACGTAATTGCTCCCAATTCGAAAACTGTATTTTGTCCATTGACACTCGTTGTATACCAACGTGTATAGTCCGACGGTTCAATACGTTGCCCCTGTACACATACCTAAAATGAATTGTTCAAACTGTCATTATAGAAGTATGTTTTTTTTTTCGTTTTACCTCGACATTCGTAGCTACAGTTGTTAATGTTGTTGTAATTGCATTGACGAAGATTGTTCCAACGAATGATCCATCAGGAATGAATGCATACGATCCTGAATTACCCAAGATGGCAATATCTTCGAGAAGTTTACTATCTAA
>ERZ778019.1229-NODE-1229-length-36968-cov-11.395145_pt1 | contig 36968 bp, 41 predicted proteins | sample MGYA00375749_ERZ778019 | MGnify/ENA primary metagenome ERZ778019 (study PRJEB29350, sample SAMN05389821) | bioreactor metagenome | isolation source: Ammonium sulfate bioreactor | place: South Africa: University of Cape Town | collected 2014-03-17 ... | reverse complement strand
GAAACTATATTACTAAGCATACAGAAAAGAATAAAGATAAAAGTCGTTATTTGTTTTCTTTTTCTGATTGGACCATGCATTTGAATCGTGAATCAGAATCACTAATACAGACATTGCATCACTGTATATGACTCATATGCAATAGCCAGCGTGTCGAACTAGTTTTATCGTTATTACAAACTTATTATTTTTTCTTCAATGACATCAACTAGCGATGCAGGTCTTGCCAGTGAACGTATTCGATCGTCAAATGATGTCGATTTAAATGATATTCATTGTACAACATTCTGTGAAAATGTTCTTTGGAAACCAATCAGTTGCCAACAATGTGAAACACATTTTTGTTCGACATGTATTACAAAGTGGCTAAGTAAAAACCCCAACCAATGTCCAATGCGATGTGAAAATTTTGTTCAACGAATATGCTCGAAATTTGTCGCTCGACAATTAGCTAAATTGGAAATCGATTGTGTCTATCGACCCAATGGTTGTACTGATGTGTGTAAATTGATTTCTATTTCATTCAACAAGAAGTAAAAAATAATTCACAATTTTAGATTCTTCCATATGATGCACTCGAAAAACACGAATTAATGTGTGAATATAAACCGATCAAATGTTCTGCGTGTCAATTGGAAACGCCACAAAAGAATTGGAGTGAACATCAAGGACAATGTCAATTAACTGTGAAAACATGTGAAAATTGTCACATTGCCTACAAACCAAATGATATTCATTCGCAACATTCAGAAATCGTTTGTCTTCGAGAACAATTTCAACAATATCGATTTGCAGCACAAAATGAAATTGGCGAACTCAGAGCTGAACTTCGACAATCACAACGTAATTCATATTCTTTTTCTTTTATTAAGATTTTAAATATAAATTTTCATTTTTATTTTTCAAGGAAATCAAATCGATTCGTTAGTATCACGAGGTCTTATTCCCGATAATGTATACGTCAATTTTTCTTAATAAACTCGAAATATTTATATTTTTAATATATACGTAGAATGAAATTCGACGATCTCGTCTTAAATCTACAATTGAATTGGAAACATTAACCAGAGATCGAATTGTTCTTTCTGAGAAATCGGCTGCATGTTTCAACGATGAACTACTCTGTGCAACATGCCGAGAGGTTCTTTGGAAGCCAGTTTACTGCGGTAAATGCGAAGGTTTATTCTGTGGTAAATGTCGTCCAGCAGTGGGATTTTTTAAATCCATCACGATATTCTTTGGTGCTGAACGTCCTCGACATGGTCGAAAAAATTGCGATAGTTTTGAAGAGGCTCGAATACCGAATCATATTATCAATGGTTTAAGTGAATTGATGGTGCGATGTGCATATGCTCAGAATGGATGTCCAATGATATTACCCTATCATGATCTTGAATATCATGAACAATATTGCGATTTCGAGAAGATTCCTTGCAAGTTATGTCGAAAACCTTTGTCACAACGAAATTCAGATGGTGAACATTCGACAGCTGCATGTTTTGAAGAAATGCGTCGAAAGAATCCAGCTGGAATTCAACAACAATTTAAACTTCTGTTGGATGCTACCGAAAAAGCCGAAGCTGAAAATAAACGATTAAGCAAAATCACCCAACTTTTACAAACACAAATGAACGATTTGGACAATAAATACATGAGAAAAACAGAAAAACAAGAAAGCAAACACTAGATTTTTTTTTCTTGAAAATAAATAAAGAAGTGTGTTTTTGCTTTGTCATTTAAAAAAACACCCTCAAGATAACAATCACATCATTTAATAAAAAAATATAGCATTGAGATATCAAATGAAAAAAATTGTTATTGCAGGTGGTACGGGACCTGTTGGACGAACAATTGTTGACGCAATTGTTGCAACTGGTAAATATAATGTCATTATTTTTTCTCGTCGACAATTGACATATTATCCAACGAATGTAGTGACAGTTGATTATAACAATCATCAACAACTTGTTGAAGCTCTTCAGAATGTTCATACAGTTATTTCATGCATTGCTGATATCAATCAATCATGTTGTGATTCCCAATTAGCATTATTAAAAGCATCAATCGAAGCAGGTGTTAAACGCTTTGCTCCATCGGAATGGGTTGGTTCAAGTGAAGAAAACACTGCGATTGGCCTATACACAAATATCAAGAAACCAGTTGTCGAAGCCGTGAAAAAATCCGGCCTTGAATATACTCTATTTCTAAATGGTCTTTTTATGGATTATTTTGCTACACCACAGAAAAGTAATCCGTATTTACGTCCGTATGTATTCGGTGTTGATATAAATGAATGTAGTGCTTGGTTTGCAGGTACTGGCGATGAACCAATCAATGTGACTTTGTTAGAAGATGTAGCTAAATTTGTTGCTGCTTCACTTGATCTAGACGAATGGCAAGTTCATTCGGGTGTAATTGGTTCACGAACAAGTTGGAATGAAATCGTTCGTTTAGGAGAAAAAGTTCGTGGAAAAAAATTCGATGTTAAACGACAAACAATTGCAGAAATGCAAGCTACTCGAAATCCACATGCAACTGAACTATTGGATAATTTATATCAAGATTTAATGATTCAATTTGCACAAGGAGAAAATGATTATGAACCAACATTGAACGCTCGTTTTCCAGATATTCGATTAACTAAAATCGATGAATTCATTGAGAAATGGTGGGCCGATAAAAAATGATAAAGAAAAAAAACATGGTGCACATTGAGATAACAAACTGCGTATATAAAAACCACACATTACATAGAAAGACTATACTGTTTTTTTCTTGTTTCGTATAAGATGAAAAAAATAATGATGAAAATAATAATAATTCTTATGTTTTTCGTTACATGTTCATATCAATTGAATAACGGCTTAGGATTGACGCCTCAAATGGGCTGGAATAGTTGGAATCATTTTCATTGCAATATCAATGAACAACTCGTTCGACAGACAACTGATTCCATCATAGCAACAGGTTTAGCTCAAGCTGGATATGAATATGGTATATAGGTTTTTTTTCAAGTTTTCAACATAACTTCTACTTCTTCTTTGTCTTGAAAAGTTAATATGGACGATTGTTGGCAAGTGAGCCGAGATGCACAAGGTGTCATTCAAGCCGATCCTCAAGCTTTTCCAAATGGTGTTCCAGCTCTAGTTGATTATGTTCATTCAAAAGGGCTTAAATTTGGTCTCTATTCGGGTAGAACTATTCTCTACGTATTATACTTTATTGAAAAGATATCTTTTAACCGTTAGATGCTGGCTTTCGAACGTGTGACAGTCGACCAGGTTCATTACATTATGAAAAACTAGATGCAAAAACTTATGCACAATGGAAAGTCGACTATTTAAAATATGATAATTGTAATAGTGATGGTACTATGCCTATTGTCAGATATCCACCGATGCGAGATGCATTGAATGAAACTGGAAGACCTATATTTTTTTCTCTGTGTGGTATGTTAATAGATTTGGAAGATCTTTTTTTGTTTCTAATTATGTTTTTATTTATTAGAATGGGGTGTCGATTCACCAGCCTTGTGGGCTCCTGATGTCGGCAATAGTTGGAGAACAACAGAAGATATACAAGACAATTGGTTGTCAATGCTCAACAACATCGATATCGTTCGTATAATATTTCTAACAGTGTTTTGTTTTTCTTTTGTACGCGCTGACATTTGTTTAGAACAATGCATTTGCAGCTCAAGCTGGTCCAGGCGGTTGGAATGATCCTGATATGCTTGAAGTCGGAAATAATGGAATGACTAATGCAGAATATACATCACATTTTTCATTATGGGCTATTAGTAAAGCACCACTTCTCATTGGATGTGATGTTAATAGTATGAGTCCATCTACTCTACAGATTCTAACTAACAAAGAAGTAATCGCTGTCAATCAAGATAAACTAGGTGTACAAGGTAAAAAAGTTGCATTTGCATTATCAAAACTTTCGAATACGACAACAAATGTTGTCTTTGACAATTGCTCATCAAATCTCGATCCTCAACGTCGTCAATGGATCTACAATGATAACGAGCGATCTATTCGATCCGTCTACAACAATCAATGCTTGTCAATTTCTAATTGTAATAAAGATCATGGTGCTAATCTTGTTGTTAGTGAATGTCATATCAATGATTCTCAAGCATTATGTAAAGGTGCCAATCAAGTATGGAGTCTTTCACAATATTACGAACAGATTAAATCTAATTTAGACGGCTTATGGTACGTTCTTCCTGTGTGATATGTTTTATTCTTTTTTTTTTCTTTAAAGTATATCTTTATTTAATGCCGTTGGACCTCATTTAATTATGAATTCATGCGATAATCAACCTGATCAAGCATGGATATTTAATTTAACTGATGGAACTGTTCGAAATAAATTCAATGGTCAATGTATGACAGTCGAAGCTGAACTTGAAGTTTGGGCTGGACCACTTGCCGATGGTTCACGAGCTGTTCTATTATTCAATCGAGGAAATGTAGGCAGTGAAACAATAACTGTCAATTGGAGTGATATCGGCTTTTCAAATGGTCAATCGGCAACTGTACGAGATCTGTGGGCACATCAAGATCTTGGAACGTTTACTGATAGTTTTACATCACCGAATATCGATGCACATTCAGTGATGATGTTAAAAATCACGCCATCAACAAATCTTTATTTTTGATTCAGCTTTTTTTTTGACATGTTAAGACTTATTAGCAGTTTGTGTCAGTGTAGGTACTGTTGCAGGTGTGTCAACCGAAATGATAATCTATAAATATTAAGAAAGAAACTCGATTATTAAAAAAAAGCGTTGTCTTGAAACTAACTTTCACATTGAAACTATACATTCCGAGCAAACGATTTGGCATACACAGTTCCCATGTACATGCTTTGATTTTTCTCGTTGAATATTTCAATGATTCTTCAATAACAGCTTGTTCCATGCGTAGAGTTCGTTGACGATGTATCATATAAAGTGCAGTGAACAGACCAATAAATGAAATTACAGCCAGACTCATACTTACAAGAACTATAATCCAAGTATCTCGAAAATCATCCATAAACTCGCCAGCAATGATACACATTGTGATGAAGATCATAGATGCCGTGAATAGATTGATTGTAATTCGTTTTCTTGGATCTTTTGATGAAACATGATTGATTCGACTGATTGAATGTTGAAATTCGTCTTGACTGATAATACCTCGAAGATTCTTCGGATACGTTGTATCGAAGTTCCTCTTTAAATAACCGACTACAAATATACAAAATCGAACAACAATATTCTAGTATTCTGCACTAACTTCGCAGGGTTTTAATAATAATTTGATTAGAACTCATGATGAAACCTACTCGTTTTGTTCATAAATGAGAGAGAAAACACACACACACATACACATAATAATATATTTCTTATCAATAAAATTATTGGCCAAATAAATGCACATGGTGTCGATTTTTTATGGTTTTCAATGACTGGGAAAAAAGAACGGAAGAAAAAAAACACTGGTTGGCATCTATAGATTTTATTGTTTTTTTTTTAATCGACGTAAAATCTCTGAATGGCAAGAGCGTATGATCCTGAAAATTCGGAACCTGCAATGCAGAGATTGAAGAATTCTGATGATGCATGGCGAGTCGATTTGGCACTGATTCGAGAGCTTACTGAGCAAGAAAGACAGGCTGAAGAAGATCGTGCTCTAGCAGCACAACTCGCTGGAATAACTTTAGATAAACCTCCAGAAAATATTCGACGAATGGCAATGCTTTTAGATGATTTCGATGATGAGAATGTCGTCGAAGATAAGACAAAGAAAAAACGGACCCATATGTAATTAACTATCGAACGAATATAAAAAAATGATTGCTTCATTTATTTTACATAGTGAAAAGAAATGTACAATTTGTATGGAATTTGTTACGAAAAGAGATCCTTGTGTTCCGTGTGGTCATGCATATTGTCTTTCGTGTTTACAAGATTTATTCAAAGCATCGATGCAAGATGAAACATTAATGCCACCTCGTTGTTGTCGTCAGGAAATTCCTATTGATTTAGCTGAATTACCATTCAAGGAAATCCAAGATTTTAATGCTAAACTACTTGAATTTTCTACAGTAGATCGTCTTTATTGTTCAAAACCAACTTGTTCAGCTTTCATACCGCCAACATTCATTATCAATCAGGTTGGCACATGTCCAAAGTAGAAACATTTTCACTAATATCATATTAAGAATCTTTTTTTTTCTATTCTATAGAATTCAATGTCAAACAAAAACATGTGCGCTATGCAAAGCAGCGAATCATGAACGTGAAGATTGTCCAAAAGACGAAGCTACAGCTGCTGTACTCGCAACTGCTAAGGAAGCTGGTTGGACTCGATGTTATCGATGTCGTTCAATGGTCGAATTAACTCTTGGTTGTTTTCATATGACATGTCGTTGTCGTGGCGAATTCTGTTATTTATGTTCTGTGCCATGGAAAAATTGTACTTGTCCTCAATGGGATGAGACACATCTATTACGAGAAGCACGGGCTCGAACAGCACGAATTCCTCGTAATGAAATGCCTGAAGGAAATCATAGAGTAAATATCGAACAACAAGTTCAACGTATAGCTAATCAACTTCGTGCTAATCATGAATGTTTACATACACGTGGATGGGTGTACACGCGAGGAGGTGGTCGGTGCGATGAATGTGATGATTATTTACCACAATATCTCTACCGATGTTATACGTGCCATTTTATGGCTTGTAATCGTTGTCGACGTAATCGATTATAATTTTACATACGGACTCAACATGAGACAAGACTAGATTTCAAAAAGATGAAGATTTTATTTCAACTACGTCTAAAAGAGATAACATTATGTTACAGTTCATTTTCATAGATTGTATTAATCTCTGTAATTGATAATTCACGACTATAAACACGAAAATCATCCATATCACCATTGAACAATGCAAGTACTTGTGAATCTAATGCAGTTCCAGGACAATAGTCAGCACCTTGCAGACTGTTACCTAATGTCATAAAATTTGATGTATCACTAGCTGAATAACCAGCAGCCGTTGTTTGAACCGATGCAAGAATACCGTTGATATAGAGACGAAGATCATTTGATTGACTCCATGTTTGAGCTACATGTGTCCAAACTGGATACATTGGTATAGATGGACCCCATACACTTATTAAAGTATCACTGATTGTACTTGCAACTATAGAACCATTGGTAGATAAGCTAAGAAAATTAGAACACCAACCTTGTCCTAACGAATTCGATGATACATGAATAATGTTATTTAACGTTGTTCGAGGTCGAATCCATAGGACTATGGAATATGATTGATTACTCGTACCGAGTCCTGTTAAACTCGATATTTGAAAATAGGATGTACCATTAAATGAGATTGCTTCTTGAGAATATCCAGACGATACAATTTCTGTCGACAATTCAGTAGTCTGCAATGAATTCGGTCCTAGATCATCATATGGCCTCGCACTATTGAATAGAAAACATGCAACCAATGTAGCATCTTCATGGATTTCACATGTTGATTTCACTCGTTTTGTTATCGTTATATGATCCAAATAACCCTACACACACACATATATATATATATATATATTTAGCTTCAAAAAATAAAAACAATCGAATCTCTTACATAGTAATAATTTTTGCCTACATTAACCGTCAATGCTGGTACTGCGCCAATAGTAATATTGCCAGTAGTTGCTAGTACTGGTAATGATGTAGTACAACTTCGATCGAGTTTACCATTGACATAGATATATTGTCTTAATTTGGTTATATCAAAAACAAATGCAACATGTACCCACTGGCCTAACACAATAGGCGTATTGCCTCGACAATCATTGCTAAAAAATCCGAAATAAAGATAATAATGCGAACTAATATTTCGAATAACTAAATGAAGACATTTCGATTGTCCAAGAGTTGGACATAGACCCAGCATGCTTAGATCAAGTGTATTGAGAAAAACAGTCGGTTTGACCCACATTTCAATTGTAAAACTCGTATTTGCTAAAGATATATACGGACCATAAAGAAATTGATTGCCTGTTCCATTGAAAAGCATTGCTTGATTGGCATAACCATTCGAAATAAAAGAAGGATTATTCATTGATATTAAAGTATATTGATCGTTTGGATCGGTCAATGTATTATCGAATGTCCATCGAACGAGATAATCTGTACTGAACGACCATGATTCATTCTTACAGAAACAATTACAAGTTGTTGGTATTGGCGTTGTTGTCGTTGTTGTTGTTGTTGTTGTTGATGTTGATGTTGATGTTGATGTTGATGTTGATGTTGTTGTTGTTGATGTTGTTGTTGTTGATGTTGTTGTTGTTGATGTTGTTGTTGATGTTGTCGTTGTTGTTGTTGTTGTTGTTGTCGTTGTTGTTGTTGTTGTTGTTGTTGTTGATGTTGTTGTTGCTATTCAAAGAAAAAGGAAAATGAAAGAAATATGAAGGAAAAAAATTACTCGATTGTTTTAGACTGCTCACAATACCAACAGTAATACCGATTGTTGTTATTGTAAAAAGAAGACCAATGATGATGGATAGAATTAATGATTTTCGTGACCGACAGCATAAAAATAGTCTCCTTAAGATATTCATGTCATGACAAAAAACAATTGAATTCTAATTATATTCGTCTTACGTTTTATTGGTGACGAATGTAGTCGAACGATGATTTACTACAGATTCGGTTAGTTCAGAAGGAGCGATTCGACTTGATTTAATCAAATAATTAGTCGACCATGCTTGTGAACAACTATCTCGAGAAGTAATCATTCGTACTTGAGATAAATCTGATCGAAATGAGATCGTATATTTTGGTAGATTGATGTTCAATGGTTTCGTTTGTGGTAATAAATTGTGTTGTTGTTCTTCAACAATGTCTACTGAAATTTTGTTTTTGTGTAACTTCGAACTTGATGTATGTGATTTGATTCGTTTCTTTGGTAAACGTTTTAGAAATCGAAATCGTCGATTTGTTTTCCTTTTCGAACAGATAATTTGTTTTCTTACGCCAGTCGGCTTTTTATGACTAGTCATTTTCTTGAATTTTAACAATGAGATGATCAGCCCATGGTTTTAATCAATGCAAACGAAGATACTATGAAGGTTTCTTTTTTATTATTTCTATGCAATTCTTTTTTTCTTTTTCTTTTCAATTGAATATATGAAGTAAATAATCGAGTAGAAAAAAACAAAGAATCAATCATCGGGATAGCGTGTGCCATTGATCGTCCACGACATGGGTGTGAATTGTTTGACGATCGATTGAATACGTTTCAAATGTTCTTCTTGTAACATATCGTAAACATTTCGTAGATTATTTTCAATTGCATACGCGCCGACAACACCAGCTGCTTGTCCAACGGAAAATTCGACAGGATGTAAACGAGTGGCACCATTGACTAGAAATGATTGTGCCATTGTTTTACCGATAGGAATTAAATTATCGATATCTCGATTGGTCATTGCACGTAATGGAATATAATACGGTAGAACAGGATATTTTTGACTAGCAAGTATATACGCTGGATACGGACAAGTAATCATATAATGAATATCGGCAAAATAAGCACCGAGACACAAACGATCATCGAATATGTAACCATGTAAGGTGTGTGCTGGACCACTGATCATTGTAATATTCATGAGAAAATTTTCATGACCTATCGATCGACGTGATTCTCGCATATAGGGTACTTTCGCCAGATGATGACAAGTACCGGTAGCTTCTGGTGATCGAATAAGTGTTGTTCGATTGTGCCATCGTGGTGGTGCATTTTCACGAAGCCAATAATGATAGCCATATGCTAATCTTTCGGCATCTTGAATCATGGTTAAATTGACACCACCTTGCCATTGATCAGCGTCCCGTTGTTGTCGAGCATCCGATGGAGAAAGATAAAAGAAACTAGTGCCATCGTCATTGCCGAAATACCAATTTTGTATTGTCATATCATTGACAGCAATAAAACTTGAATTGAATGCAGTTGTATTAACACGTCGAGATATAAATATACGTTCCCAATCGCCGACAGAATAATTTCGTCCAACAATTGCTGGTGGTAATGGATTAGCTGGTTCATCAACAGGATTTTCATGTATTTGTTGAATAAAATCAATGGTTGTTTCTTGTCCACAAACAGGATTTCCAATGCCAGATATATCACCATCGAATTGTTCCATCAAACCTTGCAGATAACTTGCATTAGCTAATACTAAAACTTCACCCCATGATGAACCTTCGATAATAAAAGATAGATTCGTAAATGATAATTGACTTTTTGTAAACCATGCACTCTCATCGAGCGAATACCAATCCGGTAATTCTTCAGATAAAAATCGACAACGTTCTTCGCCTGATTTCGATGTTCGTTGTATGGCATCGATTTGTGTTATACGACGGCCGCTGACATCTTTATGCACACGTTTAATCACAGTATTATAAAATATACGTGTGTTTTTCACGCGTGGCAAAACAGCTTGCTCGTGAAAGAGATGAGGAACCATGCAGTTTATTGATGCCGTACAATGGCCCGTATCTCCAAGAACATCGAGCATTTCGGTGAAAAGAGGATTCCGATTGTTTAATTGTTGATTAATAGCTGGAACATCTAATGTGAAATTGGTTACAGGATCTTTGACTTTACGTTGAGCAAAATCCGGTACACTCAACAATTCGGCAGTCAACTGTCCTCCGACCCAATCGGTTGGCTCGAGTAGACATACTCGTGTATTAACTAATTTCGTTGCTGATAGTATTGCGCCAAACGCTGATGTCGAACCACCAACAATTAATAATTCACAATCGTTAATTGTTTGAATTATTTCACTGCGCGTAGCAGCAACGAAAAATATTAGAATACACACAAGCATATTATTTCTATGCATCTTTGTTTTTTAATTTTATTATCTCGAAAGTGTTCTTCATATGCCTAATCGTATCGAGTATACTTCAACGTTCTTTTCGTTTGCTTTCGACAAGGTAAAAGAACAGAACAAGACAAAAAAAACGTGTGTATATATAAAAGCTCAAGATTCGATTTGTTTTTTTTAGTATTAAATATAAAACGAAATGGCAGCCACGACAACAAATGAAGGAAAGTTAGATGCATGTTGTTTGAAAGAATATCGACCATTGACTGGTACTCCAAATGGGCAAATAATCAAAATTTCAGGAATCGATTGTTATTATATCGCTGGAAAAGATGAATCATCCAAAGGAAAAGCAATCGTTCTGTTAACCGATGTATTTGGTAAATATATTTTTTTAAAATTTATTCAATACGTGCACGTGTATGCGTATAGGTCTGGTGAAAAATCCTCGTATTATTGCTGATGATGTAGCAGAAAAGAGTGGTTTTGATGTGTATATACCGGATATGTTTGATGGTGATCCGATTCCAACTGAATTTTTAAAGAGTTTTCCGGAAAAACCTGGAGAAAAACAATCAATTGGTTCTAAGGTTATACACAATCATATATTTCTTTGACAATAGAATTAAACTGATTCATTTTACAGTTGCTTTTAGGCGGAAAATTTCTCTCGTACGCACCATGGATGTTTCGACATCGTCAAGCTGTAACACTACCTCTTTTGGAAAATTTTCTTACGGTATTATATCTATTGAAACTTTTCTCATATGTTCGAACACCTATGTGTGTGTGTGCTTATAATTATTAGACATTACGAAATGAAAGAGGAGTTACTAAAATTCAAGCTGTTGGATACTGTTTTGGTGGTTATTACATAATGGTACTTGGTGGTGCACAAAATCGTTTAGTCGATGCTGTTGTTGGTTGTCACATATCGATGACTCATAAGGGGCAATTTGAACAAATTCAGGTACCTATCGCCGTCGCTTGTGCCGAAGAGGACAATTTGTTCTCGAATGCTGCTCGTGATGAAGCACAACAAATTCTTAATCGTCGAACAGAAATATCAAGTAAATTTTTATTAACTAAAGGAACTGTTCATGGTTTTGCATCACGACCTAACCCTGATGACCCGGTATGCATGAAAGGATTCGAAGAAGCCAATGAATTGATTGTCGAGTGGGCTAAAACTCATCTTTAATTTTGAAAATAAAAACAAAAACAAGGCTATTTTTTTTTCTTGTTTAATTTATTCGAGTGTAAAAAGAGAATAATAGAAAAATAATTCATTTATTTATCAAAAGAATTAAAACTGCTTTCATATCATAAAAAAATACAAGATCAAAGTTGAGTGAGACATGCGACGAGATAATATCAAAATGAAAAAAAAACTATGATTTCTTGAAACCATTTCAATATTATTTCTTTCTCATCTATATCATATTCCAGACATAAATACGTAATTAATTGAAAAGTGAGGTTCAAAGGAAATACTATCAATTAGTATATAAGTAGTTGCTATTTCAGTTTTTCTCATTATTTTGTATCGGAATTCCCATCATGTTCCTAATTTAGTATATTTATAATACGTTTAAAGGACATTGAGAATCTATCTTTCTGTCATTATAATGCTATTTTTAGAGCATTGTCGGGATAAATAAAAATATATGCACACCCTCTTTTTTTTCCGTTTGGCTGCTCAGATATTTAATGAGCTTTTGATAAGCAAATTTAAACTGTCATTTATTTTTAGTTTCATTTAATCTGACAAACGGCAAAACAGTTCAACTGTCTGAATAAAATCCTATTTTCCAAAATAAAACAATGTTCCCAACAACTCCACTAACACAAACTGATGGATATATTATATTGATCAGTTATACAACGATATTTACCGTAGCTGTAATTGGTACAACACTTAGTTTACAACGATATAATGGCGAAAATCGAAAGTCAAGTGAAACATTTCTTACAGCAAATCGAAAAGTAAAAACTGGTTTAATTGCATCGTCGATTGTTTCATCATGGACATGGGCTGCAACTCTTCTACAATCGAGTGCTGTCACTTATTCCTATGGTATATCGGGCTCATTTTGGTATGCCAGTGGTGCAACAGTTCAAATCATTTTGTTTTCTATTATTGCTATTGAATTTAAACGTCGAGCTCCATTTGCTCATACATTTTTAGAAATTATTCGTGCACGATACGGTCGTGCAGGACACATTGTTTTTATTGTTTTTTGCTTATTTACAAATATTCTTGTTACAGCAATGTTATTGACCGGTGGTTCAGCCGTTATTCATTCATTGAGTGGAGTACCGATTGCTGCTGCTTGTGTTTTATTACCATTGGGTACATTAATTTATACGATGGTTGGAGGAATAAAAGCAATACTTCTGACGGATTATATTCATACAGTTATTGTTCTTCTCATAATTTTAACATTTTCCATAATTACATTTCAAACTTCGCCTATACTCGGTTCGTTTTCGACAGTATACGATTTACTTGTCAATGCAAGTTTGACTCATCCAATTGACGGCAATTTCGAAGGTTCTTATTTGACAATGACATCTCGTGATGGTGCAATATTTTTCTTGATAAATCTTGTCGGCAATTTCGGTACAGTCTTTCTCGATAATGCCTATTATAATAAAGCTATTGCTGCATCGCCAACATCGGTTGGTATCGGTTATATTTTCGGTGGTATCGCATGGTTTGCTGTACCATTTCTTACAGGTGCAACGATGGGTCTTGCTGCAATTGCTCTCGAAACACATCCTGCTTTTCCAACCTATCCAAATCGATTGAGTGCTCATGATGTCACGGGTGGTTTACCGTTGCCAGCAGCTGCTATTGCTCTTCTAGGAAAAGCAGGTGGTGTAGCCAGTTTTACGATGGTTTTCATGGCTTGTACAAGTGCAATGTCAGCACAATTTATTGCTGTTAGTTCAATTGTAACTCTTGATATCTATCGAACGTATATCAATCCATTGGCAACGGGAAAAAAATTAATTTTTATTTCACATTCATCTCTAATTATTTTCGTTTTTGTTATGAGCGGTATTTCAATCGGTCTATATTATATTTCAATTGATCTCGGTTATTTATATACAATGATGGGCATACTTATTTCTAGTGCTGTTCTACCTGGATCGTTAACACTTCTATGGAAACGACAAAGTAAATTAGCTCTTTGTCTGTCTCCATTCTTGGGTTTAATTTGTTCGGTGACATCATGGTTATTTTCAGCCAAATATATTTACGGTAAAATAGATCTTCAGTCAACTGGATCTAATTTATCAATGCTTATTGGTAATCTTGTTGCTCTATTAAGTCCATTAATATTTGTTCTCCTATTTACATTCATTCAACCTAACAATGTTCCTTATGATTTTGTTTCAATGAGAGCCATTGAATTAATCGATGATGGTTTCGCAAATCCAAATCAGCCAACTGATGAAGAAACCGAACGAGGTATTCGATATTTGAACGAGAAATCTCGATTTATTCGTATAATAGCTATCATTTTAACCTTGTGTTTAAATGTTATTTGGCCATGGCCAATGTATGGTACATCGTATATATTTAGTAAAACATTTTTTAGTGGTTGGTTTATTGTTGGTATGATTTGGATAATAGTAGCATTTCTAATTGTTGGAATTTATCCACTGGTTGAAAATTATCGAACAATTAAAACTGTATTAAGTTTAATCTATTTCGATATAAAAGCATTTCGTGATGAACAAATCGAAGATTTTCAATTTTTTCTCGCTAATCGATTGCAAAGAAGAAATCAAATTGCTACTCAATTAAACGCTTAACAAAATATAACTATATGTATCTTTTTCTCATAAATAAATCGTATTTTTCATTATCTGATAAGATTATATAAGAACTATACGTATATAATCAAATGTCAAAATTTCAAGTAACCTTTTAAACAACAAATACATTGTTTCATTTGTATGAGTGATGCTTCTAAGTCGAACATGGAATTTATTTACATCACAAGAAAAACGAAATATATTTCTATATATTATCGGAATTATGCTGTATAAATTCGGATTAGAAGCATACAATGGTGCAATTATAACATTAGCAACGAATCGTTATGATCAAGATGCATTTTCTCATGGAGTTCATTCTCGAACATTTGAAAAAGTCGGTCTTCTATCAGGTTTAAATCAAGCCGCTCAATGTATCGGATCGATTCTCATCGCTCCATTGATTAAACGTTGGCCAACACGAACTGTCCTATCAGCATCCATATTTCTATTCGGTATATTCACAGCTATTCTCTTAGTTCTCGATGCATTAACAGGCGGTCATATCAAACCACGAGATTTTCAAGAAATCAATACAAATGATTTCAGTTACTATGGAAAGTATGCGACAGATATTATCATTCCGATTTATTGTCTCACTGGTATAACCTATGGTATGGTCGAATTAATTCGACGTGTTATACCACGTGATATTGTCGGAGGTGATGTTGAAAAATTACAGAAAATGGATGCACTTGTTCATATTTTCTATGAAGTTTCGGGAACAAGTGGTGCGTTCGCTGCTGGAATCGGTCTCATTCCACGTCTTGGAAATAATTATGCGTTTCTAATAACACCGATATTTTTTACTGCATCGGCTATTATTTGGTTTTTTTTATCGAAATCAAATTTTGAACAAGGAAATCTCGAAGATGACATTGAAATCGATGAAAATGAAAATGGTACAAGTAAAAATTATTTCCTTTCGATTATCAAACGATTTCTTCTATTTGGTCAATCGATTTATGTCGGCGGAAAAATTGTTTTTACACATCGAAAATTTATCTGGTTGTTCACAGGTTATTCATTAGCATTATATGCTCATCGATATTTAGAAAATGGTATTGCACCACAAGTTGCACGAAGATATTTACAAAATTCCGAATGGTCACAAGTTATCGTCGGTGGTTCGAATTTCGGTGAACTAATGGGTGCATTTGTCGTTTTTCTATTTGCAAATCGAATTCAAACGCCTATACCATGGTTACGTATCGATGCACTTCTATTACTTATTATTTGGTACATTCCTTTCTATTATCCACCTGCGAATGAAGTCAAATATGCCTGGTTCATTGCATTGTCATTCATTCCGATTTCATTTGGATGGGCTGCTGGTGATGTTTCACTCGGTGCTTATATTCAATCGTCGCTAACACAATTAGAAACGAAAAATCGAAATATTTCACCATTAGGCGCTGTCATGGCTTTTCTCTATTCGTCTTATATAATTATCTATGCAATTTTAAATCCAATTCTAGGCAAATATATTGATTATGTTTATAATTCAACTGGAACAGTTCGACCAGCACTTCTCAATACAGCTGCTATACAATTAACGATTATTGTTCTCGTTGTTTTTCTATCAACATTTGTGCCTAAAGGTTCGTGGCATTGGAATCCAATTTTAATCAATGATGATGATGACGACAATCAAGTTGAATCAAATAAAAAAATAGATTTAATCACTTATTTTTAATAATATCCGTATATTCTTGTGTTTTTTTTATTATAAAGAAGCATAAGAAGAAAAAGAACGAATAAATTGATTAGTTTGAATTTGTTGACGATTAAGTTTAATGACATGAAATTTTCTTTGACAAACAATGAAAACGACCATGAAGACGATTTGAAAACCAGCTAAGATGAAAAAATATGTATAAAAACTCCAATTATATTTTGAATTTTTATAACACTAAAATACATGCAATTTATAATAAACAATTTTCTATGTTCAATTCAAACTTACAGTGAAATCCAAATAGACATCCGTTCGTGGATATATATAGATAAAAAGTGAGCCAAGAAATGATGAAACACCCAATGAAAAAAATCGAAGACTCATGAAAAGTGTTTGAGCTGAACGAGGACTCGCATAGTAAGCAAATTCGAAACTAGCAACCATAAGAAATAATTCCGAAAAGCCCATCAATATATTCGATGGAAGTTGATAATAAATCGAGAGATTAGAAATTTCTGAGTCGTTATTCGATGGACATTCATATTGACGTACGAGCTCAATTCCACCTGCTGTACACATCGAAATTGCAGCAAAAATCATGCCAATGACAAGTTTCACTGGAATTGTCATTGAAAGATTATGTTTTTCCACATATTTATAAACGAATAGATTCAAAATAATAATACCAACTATATAATTGAATGATTTTTAAAGGAAAAGGTATTCAATTAGCATCTACTCACCAATGATTGTTATTGGATCACCGAATGATATCGAAGTGATTATGAGCGGATGAGTACTACTGCTACTTGACGATTGTGATATATGCATATGTTGTCTTTGATTAAGCAAAGTTGAATCTAGCTGATTGTAAATCAACCAATAAGGGATCAAAAGTCCATAGACAAAAAATGCTTTTCGAAGTGATTTAACATCATCAACAATTCGATCTTGATATTTGCCGTTATTGATTACTTTAGCAAAATCAATAAACACGGATGGACGTCGAACGAATCTGATCGAAGTATCGTCTTCAGTTTCCTCAATCAGATTGCCATTTGTGCTAATTGAATTTGTCAAAGATGAATTTTGATTTGCTTCCATTCGTTTATATTTTCGATATTTTAACCAGGTTTGAAATGCATTGAAAAACACCGGAAAAAAATTACTGACAACTGTTTCATGCAGATTTGTGTGCCAATAAAATCGCCAACCAAGTACAAATAATAGAGCAGCACACAACAAAAGACTTGTAACAATTAAATAGCAGATCAAATAATGTTTTTGTTGATCTTGAATATTGGCAATAATTAATTTAGAAATAATGGCAGCGAGATTGACTACGACGATATATTTGTCAAAATATCGAGATTTAACATTTAAATGTTGTAATTGTTCTGCACCGAATACTATCATATTGGATTGAACTGCACCTACACCTATCGCTCTATACAAATTCAAATCTTATACGAAACTTGCAAGAATATTCTAGTTTGCCTACATGAGTATGATCGTTGCTAAAATCCAATCTGCACATGATTCTTTAAATATAGTATTGGGATTTATATAATCATCTTCAGTAGCTGTATTATTTCTACAAGTTCCTTCATATAATTTTGTTTTCGAAACGTATAAAGCTATTGTATATCCGATTAAATATATGGCAAATCCTATACACGTATATATAAATTGAATGTAGCCTTAAAAGGATAACCTGTGCTTACCAATGATTGTTGTTTTGGCTCGCCCTAATTTTGCATCACTAATAATTGCAAATATTATTGTAGATATATAACTTGTTCCTTTCCAAAAAAAATATTTTCAATGAAAAGAAAAGAAAAGAAATGCTCCTCTTACCAGTGAATATAAGTGTCGCAATCGAAGCATTTGCTTCTTTCCAATTAAAAACTTGATTTGAATTTAAACTTAACACAAGATTAGCTGCTAATGAATAAAAAGCAATACGTTCCAATAAAGTGCTGACTAATATAAAATAAACTGCTAAATGTTTCTCAATAGGTTTTCGAGTATCACGAATAGGTACCGGAATACCGTCATTGGATATTAACGGTATTGAATTTTCAATGTCTGTTGAATACATCAATTCTAACTCAGAGTTTAAAAAAATATATGAGTATGATATCATTTTTTTTTCTAGTTGATGATATTTATAAACTTAAAAGAGACACTACATGCGAAGAATAGATAAGAAGATAAACACAAGAAACTAACTATTCGCAAAAGGTAAACTTTTTCAAAAGTCTTAAATAGGTCAATTCTAGGCCACTTAAAAGAACGGGTTATTTTTTATCTTGTCGACGAACTCCATATTAACGGTAATTAGAAAAACTGCTATGAAATTCGAAATGAAAATTTTGCTCATCTTGTATTTCAATCGTTGGATTCCATTCAGTGAAAGTATTAAAATAATTAAATGTATCATTTGGTTTCCAAAAGAATTCACGATCAAAATAATCAAATCCATAATCATTCGGAACGAAAAAGTGTTTGTCTTTATTGACGTGCATCTTCATCACATTCTCTCTCTTGTTCACGAGATTCATCTTTGATTTCTTAAAGATTAGAACAAACTCATTCAGGTCCATATGAATTTCGAACAATAAAACATTGTGATGCATCACTATATCCAACTGCTAACATGGCATGTCCTCCAACAGGTGCAATACGTCTAATCTCGTAACTTGAAGGTGTTGGAACGCGTCCACCATTATATTCAGCTCGACTAAATGATGGATACACAGTAACACCAAAAGCAAATGGATATCCTTCGGCTAAACAAGCCTTCATTTCATTCAATCTCGTGTTTATTGCCATTGCTGAAGCAACACAATAATTTTTAGCTTCATTATAACATTCTTGTGGTGGCTTCTTATTTTTATTCGCAGCATGATATGGAAATAATCGTTCTTTACAACAACCATATTTCTCTAAACCTTGAATAGCATGACTGATAAAAGTGTCTCGATCCGTCATGAATTATTCTTTTTCACCATCGATTATTCGAGAATTATAATAGATAAACAATCGACTCACATCAACATGTTTTCGAGTGTTTTTCATTATTAAAAATTCATATGCGCCTAAAATACGGTTTACCAACTCTTTCGTATAAATTATCAACGAAATCACGCCTTACCTGCCAATGCATTTCCGACGCTAAAATTGAAAAATAAAAGAATTTTTATCATTATTCGAACGACGAATGGAACTAACCATGCATTAATTTGTTCTTGTTGTTCGATTGGTGACATAAGCTGTCGGTAGTCAACTTCGGACGGCAATTCTTGATCGGAAAGTTCTCGAATCGCCCCGAATTTTGGTAAACTCGATGGTTGATGACTGAGTTTACAACCTCCAACAGGATGTCCATTCATTATAGTCAGAACAGAAGCATCCATTTCGGCCATTCCGCTGTTTATTATCAAAAATAAGCAAGAGCTTTTATGCGAAGCTTTTCGAGTAGTTTGTTTGCAAATTATTCATCAATAAGAGACGTCGCGAATGTTCTAGATGAATTTCAGTTAAAAAATGATATTTTTGCATCAATTTTAATAACTTTCCTCTCAAATTAATACGAAGCGAAGCCGTTAAAGTGCCATTGAATGATTGGAAGGTGGGTGTTTCTTCATAGAGGCCAGATAAATTATTCATTCTTAAAAAAATGAAATGTTTACCGAGTAAAGAAAGAAATGTGAGTGCACATTTTTTCAAATGGGTTGCGGTGCAATAGAGCCTCCGTTGGTTGTCGAAGAATCGCCGTTAACAAATAGAGAATTTCGAAATTTGGAAGTTTATACATTGATATGGATTGATGAAAAAGTTCAATCGAAACTCGATTTTCAATCAAAATTTCGTCGAATTATTAATCAATTAAAACTCTACAATGATCCAGCAGAATGTCAAAGTTATTTCGAAAATGAATCAAATCAAGATGAAAAATATATTTTAATTATCTCTGGTACTGCAAAAACTAGACAATTTATCATCAGTATACACGATAGACAACAATTCGTAACGTGCTATGTTTTATGTGAAAAAAATTTGAAAAATTTAAATCAACAATGGTCACAAAATTTTTCTAAAGTTCAAGGTGTCTTTGATAATGTCGATGAACTTCTTAAACAATTTTCTGTCGATCAAAAATTCCTTGAAAAAACTGATACATCAACAATACCAATGAGCATTTGTAATACAGATAATTTACAAACACGAAATGCACTTTTTCTTTACTTTCAATTGTTCATCGATGTTTTACTTAACATGTCAAAAAAAGAACACAGTCCGACAAATGCAAAGAAAGATCTCATTTCAATTTGTAAAGAAAACTATCAAGATAATGACAGCGAACTGAATATTATCGATGAATTCGATCGAGATTATCAAAAAGACAAAGCAATTTGGTGGTATACAAGAGAATCATGTTTTTATCGTCTATTGAATCGCGCACTTCGTTTTCAAGATCTTCATATTTTATTTTCTATGCGATTTTTTATTACGGATTTATATTCACAATTGACCGATGAACATAAGAAATTAGCAGTTCAAGTTTATCGTGGTCAAGCAATTAGTGTTGAAGAATTGAATTTAATTCGAGAGAATATTGGACAATTTTTAAGTATGAATAGTTTTTTATCAACAAGTGTTAACAGACAAGTGTCGATGAGTTTTGCCAAACAAATAACCGTAACATCGGAATTAACACGAATCTTATTTGAATTTCATATTGATTCACAAATAGAAAATACTCGACCGTACGCATTCATTCAACATTTAAGTTATTTCAGTGGCGAAGAAGAATTATTAATAGGTTTAGGAGCAATCTTTCGAATAAAACAATGTGAATTCGATTCAACTGAAAATCTTTGGATCTGTCAAATGTCATTGTGTTCACAAGATGATTATCAATTAAAACATATTATGGAACATGATCGTCAAAATCTAGGGAACGATTTAACATCACTTGGTTATCTGTTCTATCAAATGGGTAATGTTAAACAAGCAAAAGAATATTTTGAACAATTACTAAACAATTCGCAAGTATTAACTACGATTGAATTGTCAAGTTGTTATCGAGGTCTTGCGTCTGTTGCATTAGTACAAAAAGATTATTCGACTTCACTTGCTAATTATGAAAAAGAATTAGAAATTTATCAAACAAGTTCACCAGCAGTTCCGGAACATTTTTTCGGTGATTGTTATCTTTGCATAAGTACTGTCTATCGGTATTTAAATCAAGTCGAACAAGCATTGGAATTTGCTGAAAAAGCTTTAAAATCTCTACCAGAAGATCATCCATCGTATCCAACTATCTATCGAACTATGGCAAACATCTATCAAGAACAAGACAAATATGAATTAGCAATTGAATATTGTCAAAAGTGTTTATCAATTCAAGAGAATCTTCTACCAAAAGATCATCCACATATCGGAACAACACATGCGACTATTGGCGTTTTGTATACTAATATGTTCTTGTCAAAAGAAGCAATCGTTCATTATGAAAAAGCCAAAGATATTTTGAAGAAATCACGACCACCAAATCATTCAGATATAATTGAATTAGATGGATATATTCAACTATGTCAAGATCGAATTCAATATGAACAATCTCTGTCAACTTAACTGAAATTTTCGCTTTCTTATCTGTTGACACATTCTCTTATCTGTTGACACTTTCTCTTATTGTTGAATTCTCATGTTTCACAAACGATATAAAATAAAAGAAGCAGAAATGATATTGTATTTGTTTTTGATAATAGTAGGAACATCTGCAGCCTGTATTGTTTCACCGTATGGTGATGGATGTCTTGTACCGGAGCTCAGTGATGAATTCGATACGTTCAATATCAGTAAGTGGACTCATGAAGTAACGATGAGTGGTTCAGGCAACGGTGAATTTGAAATGTACGTCCCGGATGCTGCTAATTCGTTCGTTCAAGATGGTTGCCTTCATATTCATCCTACGTATACAATCGATTGGTTTCAACAATCGATATGTACAAATGATAGTGATGCACCTGTTGATTGGATCTATGGATGTGAATTATCGTTCGATGCTCAAGCAAATAAAACAATCTATGATACAAATACACCATATCCTGGCGTGTATCCAGGTCAATGCACTGATCGTAGGGATTATGGATGTGAACGACGAGCAACTGCGGGCAATATTCTTAATCCTGTGGTTTCAGCTCGAATTCATTCGAATTTTTCATTTCTCTATGGTCGTCTTGAAGTTCGTGCTAAACTTCCCGTAGGTAATTGGCTATGGCCAGCTATCTGGTTAATGCCAAAGGATAGCGTCTATGGTGATTGGCCTCGTAGTGGTGAAATCGATGTTATGGAATCACGAGGCAATCCTATCAGCTATCCTCCTGGTGGAAACAATCAATTTACTTCATCTCTCAATTGGGGTCCAAATTGGGATAAAGATGAATGGAAATATACGCATGAAGTTTATCTTGATAAAACGAATACATTAACCGATCAATGGCATATCTACGGGATGAAATGGACTCCTACTAGTCTGTACACGTATTTAGATAATGACACGAATCATGTTTTAACAGTGAACATGAGTGTACCATTGTGGGAACAATTTCATTTAGATGGACCTAATCCATGGGCAGGCGATGGTGTAAATGCACCATTTAATCAACCATTTTACATCATTTTAAATACGGCTATAGGTGGTACAAATGGATATTTTCCAACGACAACGAACGATTGGGGTAATGGGGGAGCTTCAAGATTTTGGGCTAACCGACATCGATGGCAATCGACTTGGACACAACCTGATTTATTGATTGATTTCGTACATGTCTATCAATAATAATAATAAAATATAAAACTACAAATCATAATCAGTATCCGTTAAACAACATCTTCGAATAATTTTTTTCATTCCAGCTATTTGCGTTTTAGCCATGTCTGATGTAGCTGCTAGATACATTGCTGAAAAGCAACGGGAGTTTTTGTATGGATCTACTTGATATTTAGCTGCCCATGAGTTATTTTTCACACCTAAAGCACCAAAGCCGAGCTCGTCGACAACTGCACTTGTTAAATCATAATCATTCGCTTGTTTGACGAATTCAGGCGTGGCGATCAGTGGACACACGTAATAAATCATAAATTCATGTGGTGGAACTATATTTTGTCTTAATTCTTGACGAAGTTGTCGAATTGTATCAAATGGATCAGCATGAACATGCGCGAGTAAAATCATGCAAACAAATATTAAAACAACACGCAATACCATCGTGCAGAAATCTTGTGAATGATTTTTTTCTGCATGTGGTAACAGAACAAAGAAAACAATTGTTTATTTTAAAACGAATTGAGTTTCCATGTAAGATTATTCGCGACATCTAGTTACTCAATATTTACCAACTATTTCGAAATTCGAGAATGTATGAGTCAGATTATGTCGATATTTAACAGATCTAAAAAAAGAAACCAAAGTGTGTGATATGGCTGCGATGTTGGATGGAACTGTTTCGACAACTCGTCGTAAAATGGCATTAGTCATTGGTAATCAACTCTATTATCAATTCGAAAATATTCTCCGTCATCCTGTCAATGATGCTGATGACGTCAGTACTGCATTACGAAATTTGAAATTTAATGTTAGAACAGCACATAATCTAACGAAATCACAAATGCTTGTAACTATTATTAAGTTTGCAGAGGCAATAAATGATGGTGATTTAGTTGTATTCTATTTTTCTGGCCATGGATACCAGATTAATGGAAGAAATTATTTGATGCATATCGATGATCATTTAATCGAAACTAATGAAGATATTGAAAAACATTCGATTCGTCTCGATTACTGTCTTCATCTATTGACATCAAAGAATCCAACGTTTGCTACAATATTTATATTAGATTGTTGTCGTCAACAACATCCGAAAAGCAATAACAAACGTTTTTTAGCTGACATAACGATGGAAGCACCTCTGGGTACTTATATTGCTTTTGCATGTAGTCCGTATCAAACGGCATCGGACGGTAGTTATCATGATAGAAATGGTTTATTTGCTAAACATTTGTTGAAACATATTGGTAAACCAAATAAAGATGTAACACATCTATTTCGTACGGTTACTAATGGTGTTTGTATTGAAAGTAAACAAAATCAAAAACCTGTACGATTAGATGGTTTAACACAATTAGGAAAAATTTATTTGAATGATAATAATCGTAGATGAGAACAAAAACAACTGACAAAATAATCATTATTATATATAAATACTTGTTTTATTGTAATCGATTTGTTAGAAAATGTGCGTGAAACATATTTTATTTTTGTTTTTTTTGGATGTGTATCGGCTGATGCACCAAATTTGATATCTGGCTGTGGTATTACTGTACGTTCTGTATCGAAAGTAAACAATAATCTCTATGATTTAATTGTCACATCGGAACAAGTACGTGGTGAACAAGAGATTCGTATACTTCTTCCGCATGATTATGCAACAAGCGGTCCACAACGTCGTTATCCTGTTCTATATCTCTTACATGGTGGAGGTCGAAATGCAACTGAATGGACAAGTGGTACAGGAAAAGCTCAAGAAATCCTTGCCAATCAATCTGTGATTGCTGTCACACCCAATGGTGATCCGTACGGTTGGTATACGAATTGGATGCATCCAGGAAAACATGCGCCTCAAAACTGGCGTACATTTCATAATGAACAATTAATACCTTGGATCGATTTAAATCTACGTACAGTGAGCAAAAAAGAAGGCCGAGCCATTGCTGGTATGTCTATGGGAGGATTAGGTGCAATGCGTTATGCTCAAATCTATCCACAATTGTATGCTTATGTAACAAGTTTTTCTGGCGCATTGGATTTAGTTGATTGGCGTGTTCAAATAGCAGTTTTTAGTACAGATGAATATGTCGATCAAACGGGCTCCGGTCCATTTGGTCCACCGTTTTTTCTTACAAATTCAAGTGGATTTGTTTTAGAAAATCCTCTTACACATGCTTCAGCATTACGTACTGTGGATATTGCACTTTATACAGGTAATGTTGGTATTGTCGAAGAAACAGTACATGCATGTACAGTTCGAATGCATCATGTATTAAATTCATTGAATATTACACATTATTTTGATGATTATGGTAATGGAAAATCGATGGGACCTGGTTGTGCTGGTGATCATGATATGTCATGTTGGACTCTTGCACTTATTGACGTCGTGGCACGTATCATGGCTGTTCTTGAAAAACAACCTTAAAATAATAAAGAAATGATTGTGTGAAATATAATTTATTGGGTTTATTTTCTATTTATACACATAATAAAAAATCATCATGAGGTTAAGTGTCAATTTCATCGTTGCTAATAAAAATTGATTCTTTTTTTCTCTTTCTTTTTTGTTTTAATTAGTATTTGACCGAGCATCAGTTGACATAGATGAAACCTAATAAGGTGTCTGTCGACTCCAACGCATTGTGATTATGTATATATAAGATGCGGTCTTTCTTTCTTTTCTAATCATACTTCTACATTCAATTTACTCTATCCTACAGTCAAATCAAATATAATGAGCGAAATGCTTTTTAAAACAATCAGTAAGTTCGTTAAAATGATTTCGTTATATATTCTAATCTTTTTTTTAGGATCAATATCTGCATTATCGTCATCGAGTGATTACAAAGAATTGAAATGTGGCGGTCTAGCATGTCAAAAATGTGGCGCATGTCGAGATTGGTATCAACGTCGAAATAGTCATGCTATGATCAAACGAAACGATGCTACCTGTAATCGTAATTATATATTTTCTCATCAATTGGTGCCACATCCTGAACAGAGCCAACATTCATATTATCCTCGTCAAGTCATTTGCACATGTCGAGACAATTATTAAAGAAAATTTTGTGTATTTACTGTCTGAATAAAACAGATTGATTATAAAACCTTTAATAATGTATAGACATTTAAGTAAACAGTTTTTCTTTATAAGATGAAGAATCCAATTTTTCTCTTTTCTGATGAAAAAATACGGATTTTAATCTTTTTCTCTTGCACTTTTTTCATGTGACATTAACACATCTGTAAATTATATATAAATACTTACTTTGAATGATTGACTTTCTCAGAAAAAAAAACAATGCATTCAGTTACACTGATATTGATCGTTTCAGCGATGGTATGGCTTTGCAATGCCAATCCATTTGAGAATGAAACACCTAAGGTGCTTTCGAAATCATTTAATCTACGAAATAAAACCAATTATATTGTCTATTGGGGTGCAACAGATAATGAAGGTCAATTGTCGGATTATTGTAATGATAACATCTATGATGTAATTATTTTATCGTTTGTTGATTCATTCAATGCAGATGGAGTACCAGGATTGGATATGGATGGTTGTGATGGACAAGATTGTTCAAATTTAGGTCGTGAAGTACAAAAATGTCAAAACAATGGTAAAACCATTATGCTTTCCGTGGGAGGAGCCGATGGGCCGTATAAATTAACTTCAGTTGATTATGCTCGAAAAGTAGCTGGTCATCTATGGAATATGTTTCTTAATGGAACAGGTGAAAAACGACCGTTTGGTAATGGAGTTGTACTAGATGGTATTGATTTTGATGTTGAAAAAGGAGCAAAAGAAGCCGATGCCTATTGGGCTGCATTGATTAATGAAGTGCGTTCATTATCAAAAGCTGATCCGGGAAGACATTATTATTTGAGTGGAGCACCACAATGTGTTTATCCTGATGAATGGTTTGGACCTGGTCCACAAACAGCTATTAACGAAGCTGATCTTGATTTTATCTCGATACAATTCTACAATAACTATTGCGGAGTTCAATCATATTTTCGTTTGTATACGTAGATAAAATCTTTCTTGTATTTCAACTTCTCCCTTTTGTTTTGTAGAACCTGGTCATAATTTTAATTTTAATCATTGGTCAACTGAAGTACAGCAAATTAATGAAAAAATCAAACTACTCTTAGGTATTCCAGCGTCTAAAGAAGCTGGTGATGGTTATGAACCAGCTGATAACATCAAACAAATCTATGATGCTATTAAAAATGCAAGTAATTTCGCAGGTGTTATGATGTGGGATGCAGCCGATGCAAAACGAAATAACAATTTTGGTCGACAAATTCGAGATCGATGTCTTTCATAAATAAAAAAAAACAGATCTACTTCGCGAAAGAGAAAGAGATTAAATACCTTTATCAGTGTGTATAAATATAGATTAAATAGCAAACGATTAAAGACATAAAAACAGAAGTTATGTTACAAAGGTTGTCATACATTTTTGTATTCTTCACTGTGATTAGTCTTGCTCAGCATTTTAATCGAGCTGATGAATTCATTAAAGAAAAACGTTGTCGATGTTTGTCGAATAATTTGGCTTGTTGGCCAAATACTTCCGTTTGGAATAATTTTAATAAATCGATCGATGGTCGTCTGATTTCTCTTCGACCAACAATTCAAATATGTAACGGTAAACCGCCGAATTCAACTCTATGCACTCGCAATCAATGGGAAGGTTCTCAATGGCGAAGTGATCAGATCGGAGCTATGCTACATGAGAATTGGGAAAATACTTCGTATTCTGGTTCTTACAATCAAGGATCTGTTCCTCCATTGGGTGTCAATGCTACAACTATCGAGCACGTACAAACAACAATTCGATTTGCTAGCGAGAAAAATCTTCGATTAATTATTAAAAACACTGGACATGATTATATGGGTCGATCGACTGCTCCTGGTTCGTTACTGCTTTGGTTGCATCACATGAAAGGAAAGAAATTACTTCAACATTTTTCGACATGCACCGGCGAACATGTAATGACTGCTATTCGCTTAGACGCTGGTGTACAATGGGGTGAAGTCTATGAATGGCTAAAAGATTATAATTTGACAGCCATTGGTGGTATTGCGAGAACTGTAGGAGCAATAGGTGGTTATTTACAAGGTGGTGGTCATGGACCATTATCACGTTGGAAAGGTATGGCTGCTGATCAAGTTATTGAGTTTGATGTTGTGACTGCCGACGGGAAACGACAAACAGTCAATGCCTGTCATAATAAAGATTTATTTTGGGCATTACGTGGTGGAGGTGGCGGAACTTTTGCTGTTGTACTTTCGGCAGTATTGCATGTTTTTCCATCGCCACCAACGATCGGTATTTATTACGGTATTTTCGCACCGAATGAAACTCGTTACAGTCAATTTATCAAAAGTTTTATTCGATTCATGCCGAAATTAGTTGATATCGGTTGTGCTGGCTATTTTCACATGACAGATCTCAATATTAATATTGGATTCTTTGTACCAAACGGAAATTTGACTCAAGTTACTCAACTTTTTAATCAATTAATGGCAAATTATACGGATTTAACGTTTGACAGAAATGGTACACATTCATTCGCAACATTTCACGATTATTTTCTACAAAGAAAATCATCCGTCAATTTTTTCGGTAGTAATGCTCTCGTTGGTTCTCGTCTTATTCCCGAAACAACTGTCCGTAATGAACCGGGTCAATTCGCTGATGTACTATTACGTATTCGTGGTCGAAGTCAAAATCAAACGACATTAGCCGGACATCTAGTTGCCGGTGGACACGTATCGAAAATCTCAGTGAACAATAGCATTAATCCTGCATGGCGTAAAGCACTTTTTAATGTACTCTATACACAAGGATGGTCTGAAGACGCAACTGGAGCCGTTCAAAAACATATGACTGCACGTCTTCGAAGTCAAATTGAAATTTTAGACACGATAGCTGGTGGTGGTGGTACACAATCAAATTGTTATTTGAATGAAGCAGATTTAAATGAAGAAGATTGGCAACGAAAATATTTCGGCAATGATGATATCTACAATCGATTGAAATCTGTTAAAAAAACATACGATCCAAATGATCTATTTATTTGTAAGAATTGTGTTGGTAGTGATGAATGGTCGGATGATCTCAATTGTCCAAGAAAAACATCGAATGCCAATCGAATTCAATTGACAATAATTTCTATTCTTTTTATTTCGATTTTACATTTTTAAAAAATATATAATCAGGCATCCAGACCCACGCTGACCATGGTGGAATCGATGGCAAACGTTGAAGATCATACTGTGTATTTGTTATTAAATCGATCACCAATCGAGTTTGATTGTGATAATTCAATTGATTGAATGGATATGATTGATTTTTATTTCGATTAATAGCAATAAAATAATCACCGAAATTCATTGTCCATAGACCCCAAAAACCATCAGTAGAATTAAATCTCATTGTAACTATTTGTGAAGTATTCGTTCCATGATACAATAATCGAACTAGATTCGATAGACTATTCAATCCGTGACGATAATTCATATTAATAAACAATTGTTCTTTGCCGTATTTAATAAATGCACAAGCAGCTGTCACTTCGACAAAAGCATTATCAGGCGTTCCAATGATTTGTCTAAGATTTGTAATTGTACTTAATTCAGATGGTAAAAATGCTGTATCAACATATCGATCATCATAAGCATTGAAAATCACATCAGTCAGATTATTCCATAGAGGAAGTAGATGTACGAGAGTATCGAAATTGATTGGAGTTGAAAGCCAAAGATTTTGCATGAATTTTATATGTAAAATTCTCAATGCAAAACTATTTCGATTTGTAACTGCGTGATAAATTGAAGCACATTGTGCAGTCATTGGTACGATTACATCTGGTTGAAAATCAGCTCGTGTTTCAACTGAAGTCGGATGTCTTAAGAAAGCAGGATTCGTAATTGATCCTAATGGAACTTGTTCATTATTATCTTGATAAGCTGTGTAAATATATCGAGCATAATGATTAAAAGCAAATTCAACTCTTTCATAAACATCTTTGTATTGAATAGGATCGAGTTCTCGTATTAAATGAATTAAAAGCATGAGTACATTGGCACCATAATTAAATTCAAGTCCACCACCACCATTCACACCAAAACATTCCATTATCATACCTGTTTCAGTAAAAAATGGCCCATTGTCAGGAGAACGTGCTTGTGTAGTAAATCCAACTGCTTGATTAACTACGAATCGTATTTGATCATTATTAATCGGTGGATTTCGTGACGATACTAACAATGAACATGCTCGATTTGATGATAGAATACCAATAACTTGAAATAGATCTTGATTAGGACAACCACCACGACGTCCTTGAACATTGTATGTTCCTTGAATGCTTGAATTAAACATAAGCCACCATCCTTGACGTCTCGGCAAAAGTTGTTTGCCATCGAAATTATAATCAATTAATTCATCTAATTTACCCGTTTTATCTAGATCATCATAGAGTAAAATCACGACTTGTGCTAATGAATATGGACCTATGCCATCTAATGCATTTCCTAGTCCTCGAGTGCGATTAGGTGCGCCATGCCAACCGATATTTGGATTAGTTGCAAGGAAACATCCATTGCTGTCTTGTTCGTGCATATAATAATCTAGACCAGCTATAACACGATCTAGAATTGTTTGATCATGATAATGTATGGACCAGTTCGATTGATAAATGAATGCTAATGCAGAAAAAAGTTCCAATGGGTCATTATTACTATTTGTTGTTCGATATGTTGCTTGATTTAACCATTGACTATGAGTTAATTTCGCTTTTGTCAAAGAAAATGGAATAAATGGTGCACCCCAGAGAACTGATGGTGTTGCATAGGGATTCTCTGGATTATAAATATCTAATGTTGCATTCCATTGTTCACCATAAACTTGTGAAGCACTGTTTGATTTTAAAACATCAGTAAAAAGTGACTCGATTGTATTTTTCATCATTGTATAATTATTTATTAATTCTTGTTTAGATATCGGTTGACTTTCTTGCATCCATAATGGATACGATGGTACTTGAGGAATAGGTTCAATAGTATGAGCTTCATAATTATTTATATCATTCATTTGTTCATCATTGATTGGCGAGGGTAATGGTTCATAGAATGCTTCCAAATGTGAATATAATCTATAGATTGGTTTAAGTGAATGATCCAATGGTTGTAAAACAGGATATGTATAACCATTGACATTTCCCCAACCACCTAATAAGATTCTCAATGATGTTCTATTTCTGGTCATTTCCAATGGTAGAACAGTCGTTGCATAATAAAAATGTCTTGGATAAGCATTAAAACCTCTATTGATAACATCAAGTGGTACGTAGCCACCGACTTTCGTACCTGATACAGCATCGTACCAACCTAATTGTAATAGGCCACTGCCTATTGAAACCATTCCTGGATATAAAGATTCGATTGGTGGTTGTTCTGGAGGTTTCCAATATAGCATTATTGTGCCTGTTTGATTGTCTGATCCGTACAATTTCAATGTAATATATGTTGGTAGTAATGGATCGACATGAATTGTAATGGTTATAAATGTTGATTGATTACCTGTTAGAGTTTGATGTTGTGTATTATTAGGATCAGGTCCTATTTGACGATAGGTTAGATTTTGATGATATTGTAATGATAGATCATTTCTAGATCCAAGTATAGTGCCTGGCCCTGAAAAAGCGTGATCTAATTCCGATTGTTTATTACCAAATACAATTTGATCAAGTATATGTGTTGTTGTTGGGGAACGAAATAATGATGTTCCTAATGCTAATAAACAACAACAGAGTGATACTAATAGTTTTATTATTAACATTGAAAATGAAAGTTACAAGTGTCAACTGATACTCTATCTTATCTTTTCTATTCATTAATGTTTGTCATCGGACGACTGAAGTAAACAAGAGAATAGCATTTGAAATATGCGTGGATATTTTTTAATACTTTTTCGAAATTCGTCTATGTACAATTTCGATGGTAATACAAAAATGACAAAGATAAGCATCGATGGTAGATATGAAACTAGATATCCAATGAGATGAATCCATGGACTACTATTCGATTGCATACAACCAGCAAGAAATGAAATGATTATACGTGGTAATGATAATAGTATGAGAATGGCTGGTGAAATTAATAGATGACGATTCTGTTGTATTTGTTCGACAAGTACCTGATGAAATAATAGATCAGTTTGAAAATTTTGTCGACGTTTTGTTGCTAAAGTAATAATTATCAATGATGAAATAATATTCAATGCGAATGGTACGAAAAAATGAAACATATGCATATATCGATTAAAAACGAGAAGTCGAGATGGATAGGAAACAATACACCAAATACGTTTGTATTGATCATTACTATCATCATCGACTAATTGACGATGAATTGGATCATAGATTACTGAAACAATTACGAATAAACTAAGAATAACGAGCGTATATTTAGCTATTTGAATACTTTTATTTTTATTAAAATTGACTCCTTTATAAGCACTATATGCTCGTTCCAAAGCAATACATCCATTCAACCATCGACTCATATTCAAACATACATCTAATAGATAATCAATTGAATAACATTGAATATTAAGAAATAATCGATTAGTTATTACTGACATTTGTGCGTAAAGTAATAGAAAAAATTTCAATATTAATAAAATCGAAGTTAATAATGTTATTACTGCTGATCCATAGAGATAGTATCCACAGCCAACTTGTCGTGTTTCACGTCTTTGAAATGTAAGAAAACATAAGAGTCCATTGATAATACCAATAGAAACAATAATGACAATCAAAGATAAAGCTATTTTAACAATTAGAATTTGATTACTAAGACGAATATTCGGTTGAATATGATAGCCAATAATACTATCTAATGAAATATCGAATAGACTTGATTTAAATTGACATAGAGATCCGTAAGTACATTCTCGACAGTTACATCGAGATATTTGAGGACAAGCAACATGATCCTGTACGCATTGACCATCATTTTGACAGGTACTCAATTTAAAACAATTATGTACAAGATACGGATTAAATCGAAAACAATTAGCAAGCTGTTGAGAACATAGACAAAAATGATCTTGATCATAGAAGCATGATATCGACTGTTGACAAGGTAAATGATAATATTTAATTCGACGAATGAGAACAAAATTAGCAATTGTACTATTAACATATTCATTCATGTGTCCACAACGATCGGATGATGAGAGTGATTTTTGAATAATTTTTGATCGGTTGTAATGTTTTTCGACTGAGATTAAATAGTAGATTTTATTTGATAGTTCAATAAAAACAATATGAAATGGATGAGGCCATCGAATAGTGACTTCACTTTGATAGATTGGAAGCCATTGAAATGTTGAACCATTTTGAACTGGACCGTTTGTTTGTATTTCAATGAAATGAATAAGTATTGAATCGGCGAAAACATTTTTTCTATCGAATGTAATAACAAGTTTAGCATCTTCGAATTCACATCGATCACCAGTAAATCCTTTTGGACAAATACAAAAGAATTTCTTTTCTGAAATCATCTCATCATCGGTAAGAATACATTGTCCATTGTTTAAACAAGTTGTATTCGATTGACAAATGGTATTCAGAAGTAAACATCGTGGACCCCATCTATCCAATGGACAAATACAGATCGATCGACCATTAGCTTCAATGCCAACACATGACAAACTCGATGCACATGTACAATTGTATCGAATCGAACAATTCTTTCCAGTCCATCCTGCATGACATTTACAAAAAGGTAATGCATTTGTATTTTCAGCATATTTTAAACATTGACCATTGATACATGAACAAGTGATGTAAGTCGATTGTTGATGTCGTGGAATAGTTAAGAAATATGAAATTCGATGAACAGGTAGAAAAGAAAATTCTAATGGAATCAATAAACTTTCTTGATATGCAAGATTCTCTTTTTCGTAGATATCAATATGAATCGAATAGATCCTATCGGGTTGTTTCGGTCGAGTTGCATAAATTAAATAGAAATTAAATTTCGTTTGACAATGTTTAATATAGATAAAAGTGATTTGTTTTGACGAATGAATAATTCTTTCTGTTGCATTATCAATTAATTGAATAACTAAAGTGAATAACGTTTGTCGAGAATCTGAATATGTTTGAAATTGTAACGTTAGCGTCACACGTTGATTCTGATATTGACAATAAGGACCATAGTAATTTGGTGGACAAAGGCAAATGATTTGATTGTGATCAGAATGAAGTCGAAGGGGATATCCACGATGACATTCGAAATCATATTTCAATGTTTTTTGTACCAATTCAGGTGCAGGCTCAGGACTTAATTGTTCATTTGTAAATGATTGTTCTAGAGCGAAATATTTGAATCGAACTTTGGAGTGCCTGTCAGGAATCGAATGGAAATATCGATATAAAGATGAATCATTGCGATAAGTGACATTATTGATTATAGCACAGAAAATATCTTGATTTTCTTGCAGACATGGGTAAACATAAACACAAACACGCGACGTGCTAGTGCATTCGTTAATACCATCACAATAAAACAAGTCCTTTCCGTTATAATCTTCATATTGGCATATTGTTGGCTCATCCATTGCACCGACACAATCGATGTGACCATCATTAGCTTTTTCCAATGGTAAACATATTAATTTAAATGTACCTGGTTCGATACAAATATGATGATGCACTGAACAATTGATTACTGGTTTTTCATCACAATTAATTTCATCGATTCCATTCCAACAATTCCAATATCCATCACAGTGCGTGTAGGAATTGTTACATGGCCAAAATTGACATTCACTTTCATCGGTATGATTCATTCCATCGATCGGAATCGATGTTAATTCTTGATGTCCATCGCAAATTGTTGAAAATGAAATTGTTTTTTGTATGATATCTTCTTGTGCAAACCCGTTACATTCATGAATCGTATCTGTCTGACATGTACTCGCTGGTTCATCTTCGCATAATTGTTTTTCGTCTCCTCTAACGTACTCACAATCGCACATGTTATTGCCGAATCTACTCGGAGATATGCATATGTTATTCAATGGACATTTAAAAAGTAAATCTGAGTCTATTGGTGAGCAAACGCCATCGATTAATTGACAATCTTCATCATCACCATAATCACAATCGTAGATTTGATTGCAAAGACGATGTATTGAAATGCATTCAGTTGAATTTTTGCAACGATACATAAATCGATTCGTGCAAATATTCGTATTTTCAAAAGAAATAGTATTACAACGTTGAAGACCTTTCTGCAATGCATTGATATGTTCACCCAATGTCGAAACGAATCGTCCCGAAATGAAAAAACTCGGTAGAATATCTTGAGTCAAACGACACGTTTGATTATTATATTGAAATACTGTCACATTATTATTCGATTGGAAATTTCGGCAAAGTTCAACATCGTAGCAAATAAAATCTGGAACGCGTAGAACTGAATATCTATCCGTTTGCTTAAAATAACCAAAAGAAACATGACCGAATGCAATAGGTGCTGGCACGATCACGATCAAATCTGGACATGTTTCACTGATCTGTAATATACATTGGTCATTTTCGCAAATATCCAGACATAAGAAATGTCGAGATGCTTCGCGATAGAACATACAATAGAATGAAATATAACAAATATGCGATATTGTTGTTGGTACGTCATTGTACATGGCTATTTTGAGAAGATTATATCGTGACGGATCACATGAACTCGAGATTGTAACCTGCAATGTAAATTTAATGTTAGGATCGATTTTTATACAGGCTTGATCTTCGTAATTGATTCTTGGTTCGAAATAAGTTTTTTCGTGGCCTAACTTTAATTGATCAGTGGCAAAATGATCGGACCGATCGAAACATTCGTAAACATTCGGTTCATCGAAAACGAATTCCTTCGAAATACATTGCCCATTTCGACATCGATATTCATTTTCATGACATTCATTGATTAATAATTGTCCGCAAAGTTTCTCATCAGCTTGATCATCGACACAATGAACATATTGATCACAAATTTCTGTCCAATCGAGACAGATCGATTTCGAGCCTCGATTACATTTTAAATGCACATAACATGTCAAACTTGTTGGTTCATAGTCAATTTGATATAAATACAAAATTGTATCTCTCAATGTGAAATTATCCGATGGTAAATAGAGAAATTCATATTGACAATAACTGCCGAATCTTGGCTTTGAACAATTGTAGAAAATAGCCGTCGACATCGATGATTCATTGTACATGAGATAGAATTGATATTGTTCGATTAAATCGATCGATGCTGACCATTGATACAATTGTTCAGTAGTCACATTTTGTTGTCGAAGATTAGCAAATGTATAATTTTGATCGAGAGGATTTACTTGAATAGACCAGTTCAATGTTGAATTTGTCAAACAAAATGATACGATTTCTTGTGTATCTTTTTTACTAGTCGGTAAGATTGAAAATCGAAGACAATCATGTGCAAATTCCCGATCATTTATATTGGTTAGATGAAAATTAGTTTGAGGAAAAGCATTGACCAAAGAGAAGAAAAGAAAAATATTAAAACATACGTCCGATAAGTGCATAATTTTTTTTTTGAATCATACCGAATGCACTTTTTTCTATATTTTATTAACAAAAGACCATCTGTTGATGTTT